>Ga0326727_10002992_pt1 | contig 55529 bp, 50 predicted proteins | sample MB2enrmetagenome_FD_207643 | JGI IMG/M metagenome (GOLD analysis project Ga0326727, IMG submission 207643) | Lab enriched peat soil microbial communities from McLean, Ithaca, NY, United States - MB29MY | ecosystem: Environmental > Terrestrial > Soil > Wetlands > Peat | place: USA: New York...
CGGCGACCTCGCCGCGGTGGATGTCGTTCTTGTCGATGCCGCGGACGTTGAAGCCGATGTTGTCGCCCGGGACGGCCTCCGTGACCGCCTCGTGGTGCATCTCGATCGACTTCACTTCCCCGGACTTTCCGCCCGGCATGAAGACGATCTTGTCGCCGACCTTGAGCGTCCCGGTTTCGACACGTCCGACGGGGACGGTCCCGATGCCGGTGATCGTGTAGACGTCCTGGACCGGGAGTCGGAGCGCTTTCGAGGTGGGCTTCTCCGGCACCTTGAGCGCGTCGAGCGCCTGGAGGAGGGTCATCCCCTTGAACCAGGGCATGTTCGCGCTCGCCTTGTTGATGTTGTCGTCCTTGAACGCCGAGATCGGGAGGAAGGTGACCTGCTCCGCGAGCTTGAACCCGATGTTCTTGAGGAGCTTCGTCAGGTCCTCTTTGACCTCTTCGTACTTCTTCTCGGAGTACGCGACTTCCTGCCGGTCCATCTTGTTGATCGCGCAGATGATCTGGCTCACACCAAGCGTGCGGGCGAGGAAGATGTGCTCCCGGGTCTGTTCCTGGACCCCTTCGGCCGCAGAGCAGACGAGCACGGCCGCGTCGGCCTGGCTCGTTCCCGTGATCATGTTCTTGACGAAGTCCCGGTGGCCGGGTGCGTCGATGATGGTGAAGTAGTACTTCTGGGTGTCAAAGCGGCGGTGCGCGATATCGATCGTGACCCCGCGCTCCCGCTCCTCCTTGAGGTCATCCATGACCCAGGCGAACTCGAACGTCGCCTTCCCCTTCGCCTCGGCTTCCTGACGGTACTTGTCGATCTCTTCCTGTCGGATGTACCCGGTATCGAGAAGGAGGCGGCCGACGGTCGTGGACTTCCCGTGGTCAACGTGTCCGATGAAGACGATGTTTAGGTGGGGTTTCTGCGCCATTTTCTAGGGCACCGGGCGCGCCCAGTTGGTCCTCCTATATAGGCGTTGTCTCCGCGCGCCTCCGAGAGAGACGATGGTTCCGGTTTCGGAGGGCGCGACGGGTCGCCGTGGCGCGTAACGCGGGGAAAAGCCCGGGCCCCGGTGTCGTTCGGAACCCGGGTGATGGACGTTAGAGGTCCGGCATCAGGAAGAGCTCGTTCCCGTCAGGGTCTCGCACCGTCGCGTACCAGCCCCACGGCTCCTTCTTCGGCCCTTCGGTGAACTCGACCCCGTTCGCCTTGAGCGCCGCGCACGCGGCGACGAAATCGGCGCCCGGCACCCGGAGCGTGATCCCCGAATTCCCCGGCTCGAGCGGAGCGTTCGGTTCGAACTCGGACATCTGACAGAGGTGGAGGAGCCCTCCTTTGCCTTTGCGCCCTACCGCTACCCAGTGGTCCATGCTCTCGACCAGGTCGAGGCCGAGGGCACCCGTGTACCACTCGGTCGCCTTCTTCCGGTCGGAGACCACGACCGCTATGGTCGCCACGTGCGTCTTCGGCAGCGATCCCTTGGCCCGGCTCGCTACATCTCTCTGGCCCGCTCCCTTGCTCTTGGTCGGCATAGATGACCTTCCTGTGGGGAGGAAACGCCTCCCCTCTATTCAGAACTCGGTGGGGTGATGAAACGGTTTCGTCCATGACCCCGCTACAGGAAACGGTTATATCGAATAACCGATATCGACATTCCGAGTATGTGGGCTTACGCATGGGGTTCGAAACGCCATCGTGGCCTTCGCGTCTGGGTGCTTCAGCTCCTCGAGCGAGGTCCGATGAACGGAGCCGAGATCATGGAAGAGATGGACCGGATGTCGATGGGCTGGTGGCGACCGTCGCCGGGCTCGATCTACCCGCTCCTCGAGCAGCTCGCGGAGGAGAAGCTCGTTCGCAAGCGCGAGGACGGTCGGTACGAGGTGACCGAGGCTGCCCGGGGTGGACCGGACTGGATGCGCGGCTGGATGGGACGCGGACCCCGGACCCCTCAGGACGCGCTCGCCGAGATGGAGGCGTACATCGCCTTCCTAGAGGACCTCGGCCGCGGCGAGAAAGGTGACCTCACGCCGATGGTCCCCCGACTTAAGGCCGCGGCGAAGCGGCTCGACGACCTCGTAGACCGTTCGGCCCGGGGGAAACCGGCATGACGACCCGTTCGGACGCGCCCTTCGCTCCGGGGCCCGATGCGGCCGGCCACTTCTTCCGTGGCCTCAAGGTCCGCATCGCGGCCACGGTCGCTGTCCTCGTCGGCGGGCTATGCTGGGTGATCCTCTACCTCGCCTTCCTCGCCGGGAAGTTCGCGTGGTACCAGAATCTCGCCATCGTTCTGGTCTCGTTCATCGTCGTCCCGGTGATCGTCGTCGTGATGTGGATCTTCTGGGGGATATCCGTCGGTCGCCGGTTCCACCGGGCGTTCTGGGACGACGAGTTCCCCTGAGGCTTCCTCCCTGGACCCTTCGCTCCGCACTCCCGGTAGCCCGATGATGAACGTGGAATACCGACCTTCGCGCCGGGATCGAATCCGGCTCCGCGCGCGACGGGCGCTCCTCGGCCGTCTGCGCTCGCTCATCGAGCCGAACGGGACCCGCCTCCTTGACCTCGGCGGGGGCACTGGAGCCACAACCGTAGCGTACGGAAGGGGGGCCCAGGAGCTCGTCGTCCTCGAACCGGACCCTCGGAAGGTCTCGCGTGGGCGCGCGGCAGGGGCGCCGGTGACGTTCGTTTCGGGCGTGGCCGAGTCGCTTCCGTACGGGGAAGGTCGGTTCGACCGGGTGGTCTCTCTCATGTCGTTCCACCACTTCTCCGAGGCGGACGGCGCCCTCCGGGAGGCGGCGAGAGTGCTCGCACCGGGAGGCCGGCTCGTCGTCTACGACTTCGACCGGTCGACCCTGTCCGGTCGGTGGGTTGCCTTCTTCGAGGGGCACCTCGCACGCCACTCCGTTCGGTTCGTAACGGCGTCCGACCTCGAGCGTCGAGTCCTCGCTGCCGGATTCCACGCATCGCGTCGAGAGGCGTTCGGGTCGGGAGCGTTCGTGGTCGCGGAGCGGTAACGACGTTCCGGACGGCGAAACCGCTTTAGAGGAGCGCCCCGTCGGTCGCCCGGTCCTCCTCGGGGCGGAGCACGTGCCGTCTCGGCCTCCGCGACCGAAGTAGGAGACGACGATGCTCTGCGAGATGTGCGGAAAGGAAGTCCCACTGACGAGCCGGGTCCGCCTCGAAAGGTCTATCCTCTCCCTCTGTCCGGACTGTGCGCACTTCGGCACCCTCGTCGACCCCGTCCCGGCCCCCGCGACCGCGCCCTCGGGCGACGGGGCCCGGTTCCGCCCGGGGATGGCCGTGACCCACCCGTCCGGTCCCCGACGCCGTCTCGAGGAACGCGACCTCTATCAGGAGATCGGGGAGATGGAGCTCGCTCCGGACTGGGGGAAGCGCATCCGCCTCGCGCGGGAGGCTCGCCAGTGGACCCCTGAGGTCCTCGGAAAGAAGCTGAACGAGAAGAAATCGGTCGTCCTCAAGATCGAATCGGGGAGCTTCCGCCCTCCCGACGCGCTGGTGCGCAAGATCGAGCACCTGCTCCAGGTCCGCCTACGCGCGGAGCCCGAGCCCCCGGGTCAGGCCTGATCCCCATCCGACCGATCGGGGAGCGCCGGGTCGGCGTCGCCTTCCGGCGTCCCGGGATACCGGCGCCGGGCGTGGGGAGAGACTGCGGTGGGCCGACCGACGTCCCGTTCGAACCCGACCGTCGAGCCGACCTCGGCTCGGATGAAGCCGTCCGTCTCTCGTCCTTCCCGGGCACGCCGAAGGTCGTTCGAGTAGCTCGAGAGCATCCCTTCCGACCAGCCGAGGTACACCGCGCCGAGCGCTCCGAGCGCCACGACCGCCACGAGCCCAGCGAATGGAAGGGGGACCTCAAGACCGACCCCGGTCAGGGCCACGATCGCGGCGACCGTCGTCCAAAGCGCCCGGCGCACGTCCCGGTGAGCGCGTCGGTCCCGGTGGGTGTAGCCGGCCATGGACCGGACCCGGTCTCGAGCGAGCGCTCACTTCGAGCGCCGGGGCTTGCCCCGGGGCAGGAGGAGAAGCTCGAGGATCGCCTTCTGGGCGTGCAGCCGATTCTCCGCCTGGTCCCACGCGGCGGACTGGGGACCGTCCAGGACCGAGTCGGTGATCTCCTGGCCGCGATGCGCGGGCAGGTCGTGGAGGACGAACGCCTTCGGCTTCGCGAGCTCGACGAGTGCGTCGTTCACCTGGAACCCGCGGAACGCCGCCTCGCGGGCGGCAGCCTCCGCCTCGTCGCCCATCGACACCCAGACGTCGGTGTAGATGGCGTCGGCGCCCCGCGCCGCTTCCTTGGGGTCGTTCGTGAACGTGAGCGTCGCCTTCGACCGTCGGGCGAGCAGCTCCGCGGCACGGACGTACTCGGGCTGGGGTCGATATCCTGCCGGGGTCGCGACCACCAGGTCGAGGCCGACCGCGGCCGCCCCGAGCAGAAGCGAATGGAGGACGTTGTTCCCGTCCCCGACCCATGCCAACCGGTGATGAGCGAACCGGCCGGCCCAACGCTCCCGCATGGTGAGCAGGTCCGCCGCAATCTGGCACGGATGCTCCACGTCGTCGAGCGCGTTGATGACCGGGACGGTCGCCCAGCGCGCGAGCTCGAGCATGTCGGCGTGTCGGAACGCCCGGTAGCAGACCGCGTCCACGAACCGAGAGAGCACGCGGGCGGTGTCCGCGATCGTCTCGCCGCGCCCGAGCTGCAGGTCCTTCGAGGAGAGGTAGAGAGAGTGACCGCCGAGGTCGTTCATCGCCACCTCGAAGGAGGTGCGCGTACGAGTGGACGGCTTCTCGAAGATCATCGCGAGGTTCTTTCCCGCGAGCGTCGGCTTGAGGACCCCTCGTGCGCGCTCGGCCTTCAGGGCCGAAGCGCGGGCGAGGACCCGGTCGAGGTCCTCCGCCAGGTCGGAGATCGAGAGCAGGTCTTTCGGGGCAAGATGAGGTGCCATCGAAAGGAGCACCGTCCGTCCGCGTTAAACGGTTCTGGGGCCGCGTCCCGCGAGCCGCCATGCGAAGGTTATGAGGGCGACCTGAATGACGCGGAACGAGGGAGTACCTGTGCCCGCTCGCTCGAAGAAGAGTTCGAAGAGCCCCCCGGCCCGACCAACCCGAGCCCAGACGTCCCCCGCTCACGGGCGGCGCGTCTACATCGTGACCGGCGGGGTCACGAAGTTCGCGAAGGCCCACCCGGCGCTGGACTTCCGGCTGATGGTCAAACGAGCGTACGATTACGCGCTCAAGGGGACCCCGAACCTCACCGCCGACCGGATCGACGGGACCCGGATATCCTATTTCTCGGACCACTTCACGCGTCAGCTCAAGGCCGCGAGCATGGTCCAGGACTACCTCGGTCTGAACCCGAAAGGGTCGGTCCGGATCGAATGGGGCGGGGCCACCGGCGGAGAGTGCGTCCAGGCCGCCTACGAAGCGATCGCGAGCGGACGGATGGACGTCTGCCTCGCCGCGGGTTTCGAGACGATGAGCCGGGTCAACACCTGGAAGGGGAACGAGTTCATCGCGCTCGCCTCCGATACGAACTTCGACTTCCCGCTCGGCGGGTTCTACACGGGCTACTACGCGCTGATGGTCATGCGCCACATCTACGAGTACCTGCGACTCGGCAAGTTCGCGAACGTCCGCGATGAGCGCGAGGCGCAGCGCCTCGCGATCGCCGAGGGGAGCCGTATCATGAGCCTCGTTTCGGTGAAGAACCACCGCAACGCGCTGCACAACCCGTACGCGCAGTACCCGAAGCGCCTCACGGTCGAGGACGTCCTCAAGTCGGAGATGATCAGCTACCCGCTCACGCGCGAGCAGATCTGCACGATGAGCGACGGGGCCGCGTGCGTCATCCTCTGTGACGAGGCGCGCGCGAGGGAGTTCACGGACAAGCCCGTGCAGGTCACTGGGGTCGGCTGCGGTACGGACACGATGCGTCTCTCCGACCGACCGTTCGGCCGCGTCCCGCTCCTTCCACACGAGAACGCGAAGGGGTACGAGAACCTCCCCTATCCCGGCGTCCACTCGTTCCGCGCGGGCCGCACGGCGGGGATCGAGGCGTACCGGATGGCCGGGATCACGAAACCGACGGAGGAGCTTTCCTTCGTCGAACTCCACGACGCCTACGCCTCGAGTGAGATCCAGACCTACGAGGACCTCGGGCTCTGCCGATACGGTGAAGGATACTCGTTCGTCGAGCGGGGAGACCCGTTCCTGAAGGGGATCGACTACGGCTTCCCGGTCCCCCGAGCGGGCACGAGCCCGGTCAACCCTTCCGGCGGCCTCATCGCCTGCGGTCACCCGGTCGGGGCGACCGGCCTGATGCAGGCGGTCTTCGCGTTCTGGCAGCTGCAGGGGACCATCCCGAAGCATTTCGGGGACGCGGCGCTCCAACTGCCGAACCCCCAGCGTGGGGCCATCCACAGCCACGCGGGAACCGGCTCGGCCGTGACCGTATCGATCCTCGAACGGGGGTTCCGATGAGCGCCCGTCCCCGCAGCTTTGCGAAGTTCCGCGATGTCCAGGCCGAGCTCGAGCAGAGCGGCGCGGCCATCTTCCGGGACGCCGAAGGGGTCGAGAGCCTCATCATCCGGAACCCGTACACCGTCAACTACATCCACAGCTACGCCGAGGACTCTCCGTTCTTCCTCGGGCTCGCCGAGGGGCGCCTGCGCGGGTCGAAGTGCCGCAAGCCGAAGTGCCGCTTCGTCTACGGGACGCCCCGCAGCCACTGCATGGTCTGCGGTGCTCCGACGGAGTGGGTCGACCTCCCCACGAAGGGACGGGTGCACTCCTGGACGACGTGCCACTTCTCGGGGGAGTTGTTCCTGAAGGAGACCCCGTACAACCTCGCGCTCGTCGAGTTCGACGGGGTCGGGAGCCTGCTGCTCGTCCGCCTCCGCGACTGCGTTGAATCGGAGATCTACGTCGGGATGCCGATCGAGGCGCGCTTCGAACCGAACCCGAAGTACTCGATCACGGACGTCTGGTTCGTCCCGGCCAAGTAGCCCGTCCGCCGGCCGGGCGGGCTCTCCGTCCCGGTCAGTCCTTCGGCGGGAGGCCGACGAGCTCGAGCACGTCCCCCTGGCTTCGGGCGATCTCCGCACGGCGGGTCTGAGCGACCTCGACGAACTCGAGATGCCTCCACGCGGAGGCACGGGGAGCGGAGGAGGAGCTCCACCGACCGCGGTACACGAAATGGAAATCCCAATGAGGGTCCCGCCCGGGGGAGCCCGGGCGCACCGAGGGGTCGGAGAAGACGAGAGGACCTGTGAGAGGCACGGGTTCCGAGTCGAGCTGCTCCTTCAGTATCCGCCGGCAAGCGTCCGCGGGCGACTCGAATAGAAGCAACTGGGACGACGGCAACATCCAGCGGTCGCCGATCGTCGCGAGCAATGCCGGGGGAATGGCGCCGACCTCACCCCACGGCGCGCTCGGGTCGATTCGGCCCATGAGAACGGCCCCCTCTCGGGCCGGCGGTTCGAGGACCAGAAAGACCGAGAAACACATGCCGTTGTCCGGGACCTCGGAGGCACCGGGGTAATCGGTGACCGGTCCTCGGCGAAAACGCGTAAACCGTCGCGCCATCGTCTTACCTCGACGAGCGGGGAAGGGATGCCGCGGGCCGGGCTTGAACCGGCGGCTTCAAGATCTTCAGTCTTGCACTCTCCCAAACTGAGTTACCGCGGCGCCGGTCGCCCCGACCGGCCGGGCCGTATAAAGAGTCGGAGGCAGCTCCGGACACGCCTCCGGCACGTCGGCGGTGCCCGTCGGCGTCTTTCCCTCCGGTCGAACGCGCGCGCTCACGTTCGGAGCGGTCGACCGCCGTCGCTGGCCCCCTGATTTTATCTACGGTGCCCGGCCTGATAATCGGGCCGTGGTTCGCACTCTCGTCGTTGCCGAGAAGTTCAACACCGCCCTCCGGATCGCCGTCGTGCTCTCCGACGGGCGGATGAAGCGCGCCCGCATCGAGGGGACGAACGTCTTTCGGTTCGACCGCGCCGACGGGCACTACGCGGTCGTCGGACTGCGGGGTCACATCGTCGAGCTCGACTACCCGAAGGAGTTCTCCGAGTGGACGCTCGCCGGTCTTCCGAAGTTGCTCGAGACCCCGCCGCTGAAGCGAGTGACCGAGACCGGGATCGTCGCGGCTCTCCAATCGATCGTCCGCGAGTTCGACCGCGTCATTATTGCGACCGACTTCGACCGGGAGGGCGAGCTCATCGGTCTCGAGTGCCTCGAGCTCCTGCAGCGGGTCCACCCCGGGATCGAGGTGAAACGAGCGCGGTACAGCGCGCTCACGCGCGACGCGATCGAGACGAGCTTCGCGCATCTCGAGGAGCTCGACCGAGCGCTCGCCGAGGCCGCCGAATCACGCCAGGAGATCGACCTCGTGTGGGGCGCCCTCCTGACGCGCTATCTATCCCTCACCGCGCAGCAGCGGGGCAAGAGCTTCCTCTCCGTTGGGCGCGTGCAGACCCCCACGCTCGCGCTCCTCGTGGAGCGGGACCAGGCGATCAAGGAGTTCGTTCCGGCCCCCTTCTGGGAGATCGTCGCCACCGGGGAAAAGGGCGGAGAGGAGTTCCGGCTGCACCACCACCACGGGGTCTTCGAGAAGAAGGCCGACGCGGACCGGGTCTTCCACCTTGTGGCCCACGCCAAGAGCGGGGTCGTCCGGGAGTTTGCCGAGGAAGAGACCCGACGGCGGCCTCCCGTCCCCTTCTCCACGACGCTCTTCGTGGCCGAGGCGACGCGCCTCGGCCTCGGCGCCGCACGGGTGATGCGGATCGCCGAGGACCTCTACACCCAGGGTCTGATCAGCTACCCGCGGACGGACAACACGGTCTATCCGCGAGGGCTCGGGCTGAGGACCCTCGTGGAGAAGTTCCGCGAAGGGCCGTTCGCCGAAGCCGCCGGGTTCGTGCTCCAACAGCCGAGCTTCCGACCGACCCGCGGCCGAACCGAGACGACGGACCACCCGCCGATATATCCGACCGGCGTCGTCGACCCGAAGAAGCTGCGCCCCGACAACGCGGCGGTGTACGAGCTCGTGGTCCGTCGGTTCCTGGCGACGCTCGCTCCCGATGCCCTCGGTATCGGACGGACCGCCGCCGTCGAGGTCCACGGGGAGCGATTCGATGGTAAGGGTCAGTTCCTAACCGACCCCGGCTGGTACCGGATCTATCCATACTCGAAGCCCGACACGGTCCCGATGCCGAGCTTGGTGGTGGGCGAGACGGTCGCGGTCCCGAAGGTAGAGCTTCTCGAGGACCAGACCCGACCGCCCCGCCGCTACTCGCAGGGGTCCCTCATCCAAGAGATGGAACGCCTCGGGCTCGGAACGAAGAGCACCCGTCACGACGTTCTCCAGAAGCTGTTCGACCGCCACTACGTGAACCAGCGCCAGCTCGAGCCGACCTCGACCGGGATCGCGGTGACGGAGGCGCTGAAGGCCCACGCCCCGGTCATCACTCGACCGGAGATGACCCACCGTCTCGAGGAGGACATGGAGCTGGTCGCGGAGTCGAAGAAGCCCAAGGCGGAGGTCCTCGAGGAGTCCCGGGAGATGCTCCGGGATGCGTATGCTCTCCTGTCCGCGAACACCGCGGGAGTGAAGGAGACCCTCACGGGAGCGCTCGACAGCCAGCATTTCGTCGGCCCGTGCGCGAAGTGCGGCGGAGCCCTTCGGCTCGCACGGAGTCCCCGCGGGGCGCGCTGGATCCAGTGCGTGAACAACCCGGCCTCCTGCACGGCCACCTACGCGCTCCCTTCGGCCGGCTTCGTCGAGCCGGCGCCCGAGTTCCTCTGCGGGACGTGCAAGGTCCCCCGAGTGAAGATCACGTTCCGCGGGGTCCGCCCGGACCTCTACTGCGTCAATCCGGAGTGTGTCGAGCATCACAAGGCGTTCCGGATCGGGATATGCCCGACGTGTGGCAGTCCGCTCCAGATCCGATACTCGTTCGCGGGAAAGCGGTTCGTCGGGTGCTCCGGCTACCCGTCGTGTCGGGTCACCTACCCGCTCCCCCAACGGGGAAAGCTCGAGAAGGACCAGCCACCGTGCCCGGTCTGTCGGGCCCCGGTCGTGACCGCGATCGAGGCCGGTCGCCCGCCGTGGACGCTCTGTATCAATCCCGAGTGTCCGTCCCGACTGCAGAAGGCCGAAGAGAAGGCTGCCCGAGCTACCGCCCGGACCGAAGAGAGGGCCGAGCGAGCTTCCGTGGCAAAGGCCAAGAAAGCCGCGACCGCGCGGAAGGCGGCGAAGTTGAAGGCCCGTTCGACCCCGAAAGCGACGGGCTCAACGACCCCGGCCGAGAAGGTCCCGGTCGAGCCCGGCGCCCCCGCCGGCAATCCGGCGACCGCTCGGAGACGCTCCCGACGTGCCTCTTCAACCGCGAAGGGCGCGGACGAACCCCCGACGGACGAAGCCTCGCCTTCGCTCTGACCGAGTCGACGCGCCGAAACCGAACGGTAGACACCCGCTCCCTAAGAGCCTCCCTCCCCCGCACCGGAGGGTCGACCGTTTCCCTACCTCTCGGCCCGCGTTAAATACGCCCGCCTCGTCCTTCGTGACGTGGATCATTCCCGTCGTCTTCTCGAGATGGACTATCGCTCGTTCGAACGCCGCCTCCCCTCCAACCCGCTCATCATCGTCCCCGTCGGGGCGCTCGAGGCGCACGGCCCGCACCTCCCTCTCGGTGCGGACCAGATCCAGGCGGAGGTGACGGCCCTCGCGCTCGCCGAACGCGTGGATGGGCTCATCGCCCCGACGGTCCCGTACGGCTCGGCCCCGGGCGCTCGTCGGTTCCCCGGGACGGTCTCGCTGTCCATGGCCCAACTCGAAGGGCACATCGAAGGAGTCCTCGGCGAGCTCGCGCGGTCGGGGGTCCGACGGATTCTCGTGCTCTCGGGACACGGCGAGCGCGGTCACATGGCGGCGCTCCGGGAAGCGGCCGACCACACGGTGCAGGCCCATCCCGCCACCCGGGTGGTCGTGCTCTGCGACTACGACTTCGTGTACGAGCTCCGGGGGAAGGAGTCGCCACCCACCGATGGTCACGCGGGCCTCCTCGAGACGTCCCGGATGATCGCGCTCGCTCCCGAGACGGTAGGCCCCGCCCGCCCCGTGGTCGAGTACCACCACAGCCCCTTCGTTCCCGGGACCCCGACGGAGAAGGACTGGCCGGATGCCGTGATCGGGGACACGCGGAATGCCTCCGCGGAGATCGGAGCCCGCGTCCAGGCCCACGTTCTCGACCGCCTGGTCGAGACGGTCCGAACGCTGCTGCCGTCGTAGGCCCGGAGCATGGCCGACCCATCCGACACGATCCGGGTCCGCGGCGCGCGTCAGCACAACCTGAAGAACATCTCGATCGACCTACCGCGCGGGAAGTTCATCGTCATCACGGGCGTGAGCGGTTCGGGAAAGTCGTCGCTCGCCTTCGACACGCTGTATGCCGAAGGCCAGCGGAGGTACATCGAGAGCCTCTCGTCGTACGCCCGCCAGTTCCTCGGCCAGATGGATAAGCCGGACGTCGACTCGATCGACGGCCTTGCCCCGGCGATCGCGATCGAACAGCGGTCCGGAAGCAAGAACCCGCGCTCCACCGTCGGCACCGTCACCGAGATCCACGATTACCTGCGCCTCCTCTTCGCCCGGATCGGGGTGCCGCACTGTCCGAACGACGGGCAGGAGATCACTCCGCAGTCGGTCGACCGTATCGTCGATGCGGTCAAGTCTCGGGCGAACGGGGAGAAGGTCAACCTGCTGGCTCCGGTCCTCCAGGCGAAGAAGGGCGAGCACCGCGACGTGATCGACAAGCTGCGGAAGGCCGGCTATCGTCGGTTCGTCATCGACGGTGTCGAGGTTCGGGTCCCGGGCTCCGAGGTCCGGCTCGAGAAGAACAAGAAGCACACGATCGAGGTCGTAGTGGACAGCTTCGTGGTCTCTTCCGCTGAAGAGAGCCGGCTCGCCGAGGCGGTCGAGCTAGCCCGTAGCCTCGGCGACGGATTGGTGATCCTCCGCCGACCCGGCGGGGACCGGCAGGTCTTCTCGAGCCGGCGAGCGTGCCCCATCTGCGGCTTCTCGATGGACGAGCTCGCGCCGCGGATCTTCTCCTTCAACAACCCCTTCGGGGCCTGTCCGGAGTGCCTCGGGATCGGGGCCACGCTCCACGCCGACCCCGACCGGATCGTTCCGAACAAGGAGAAGCCGCTGATGAAGGCGATCAACGTCTGGGGCCTCACCCCGGTCACGGCGTCCCTCGTCCGGTTCGGCCAGCTCTACGGCTACGACCCGCGCCGACCGGTCCGCGAGCTTTCCGAGAAAGGGTGGAAGGCGCTGATGTACGGGGCCGACAAGAGCCTCGGCCAGTCCACCCACCGTCCCGAGGAGTGGTGGGTGAACGGGTGGCTGCGCGAAGGCCTCGTCGCGGCGCTCGAGCGGCGGTGGCGGACCACGAAGAGCGAGGGCGCGAAGGAGTACTACCTCGGCTTCCTCTCGTTCATTCCCTGCCGGGCCTGCGGGGGGCGCCGCCTGAAGCCCGAAAGCCTCGCGGTCACGGTCCAGGGGAAGTCGATCGCGGACGTCACCGCGATGACCGTCTCCGAGTCGGTCGAGATGTTCCGGTCGCTCGCACTTTCCGAGCGCGACGAGCAGATCGTGGGACAGGTCGTGAAGGAGATCCGGGCCCGGCTCGGCTTCCTCGAGAACGTCGGCCTCACGTATCTCACGCTCGACCGCGCGTCCGGCACGCTCTCGGGGGGCGAGGCCGAACGGATCGCCCTCGCGACCCAGATCGGCTCGGGCCTCGTCGGGGTCCTCTACATCCTCGACGAGCCCTCGATCGGTCTCCACCCGCGAGACCAGGCCCGCCTTCTCTCCACGCTGAAGACGCTCCGCGACCTGGGTAACACATTGCTCGTCGTCGAGCACGACGAGATGACGATGCGGGAGTCCGACTGGCTGGTCGACCTCGGGCCCGGGGCCGGCGCGCTCGGAGGGGAGCTCCTGTACTCGGGTCCTCCCGGCCAGATCGGTGGCACCCCTCGTTCGCTCACGGCGGCGTTCCTTTCGGGGGCCCGCTCGATCCCCACGCCCGAGCGACGACTGTCGCCGGGCCGCCGGTTCCTGACGATCCACGGACCGCGGGAACACAACCTGAAGGGGGAGGACGTGGCGATCCCGCTCGGCCTCCTGGTCGGTCTCTCCGGGGTCTCGGGGAGCGGTAAGTCGACGATCCTGCAGGAGATCCTCTACCGGGCGGTGCGTCGGCACCTCGGGCTCGGTCGTGACACCCCGGGCCGCCATGATTTCATCGAGGGGATCGACGAGGTCGACCGGGTCCTGCTCATCGACCAAGCCCCGATCGGGCGAACCCCCCGGTCGAACCCGGCGACGTACACCGGCGTGATGACCCCGATCCGGGAACTGTTCGCCGGCCTTCCGGACGCGAAGGCGCGGGGGTTCGCTCCCGGACGGTTCAGCTTCAACGTCGCCGGCGGTCGGTGCGAGACGTGCGAGGGCGACGGGGTGATCCGCTACGAGATGCACTTCCTGCCGGACGTCTACGTCGTCTGCGAGGAATGCGGGGGAAAGCGGTTCAACGCCGAGACCCTGGAAGTGAAGTTCAAGGAGAAGACGATCGCGGACGTTCTCGACATGTCGGTGGACGAAGCGCTGGCGTTCTTTGCGCACCACCGGCGGATCGCGACGCGGCTCCAGCTCTTGGTCGACGTTGGCCTCGGATACATCCGGCTCGGCCAGAGCGCGACCACGCTCTCGGGCGGCGAGGCCCAGCGGATCAAGATCGCCTACGAGCTCGCGAAGCCCCCGACCGGGAAGACGCTCTACCTTCTCGACGAGCCAACGACCGGCCTCCACTTCGCCGACGTCGACCGCCTCCTCCAGGTGCTGTTCCGTCTGCGCTCGGGAGGGAACACCGTGGTCGTCATCGAGCACAACGTGGACGTGCTCAAGTCGGCCGACTGGCTGATCGACCTCGGTCCCGAGGGCGGGAACGCCGGCGGGCACGTAGTCGCCCAGGGGGCGCCCGAGGAGGTCGCGCGCGTTCCCGCCTCCCACACGGGCCGTTTCCTGCTCCCACATCTTCCGCCGCCCGTGCCCACCTTGCGACGCGCGCGCCTATGACCGAGGACGGTCGGACCGAACTCCCGTCGTTCGTGCCGGCGAGCCAACTCGCCGCGGAGAGCCGCGAGGGGTTCCGTCGGGGCCCGGACGTGCCGGGGGTCTATCTCTTCCGCTCCGCCCGGGGCGAGGTCGTCTACGTCGGGAAGGCCCGCAGCCTGCGTCGTCGGGTCCTCGACCACCTGAGGGCCCGCATCGAGAAGGACGGGACGATCATCGCGCAGAGCACGAGCGTCGAGTTCGTTCCCACCGCGACCGAGCGCGAGGCCCTGCTCCTCGAAGCGAACCTCGTCAAGCAGTATCAGCCGCCGTACAACGTCCTTCTGAAGGACGACCGGAGCTACCCGTACCTCGCGGTCACCGTCGGCGAGGAGGTCCCGCGGATCATCCTGGTCCGCCGGCCCCGTCGTCGGCCGGGCCTGCTCCTCTTCGGGCCGTACACGAGCGCCCGCGAGGCCCGCGGCGTGGAGAAGCTCCTGGGCGACCTCTTCCAGCTGCGCCGCTGCGTGCGGCTCCCGAAGCAGGCGTGTCTCTACTACCACCTCAAGGTCTGCAGCGCTCCCTGCATCGGCGCCATCAGCCCGGACGCGTATCGCGCGCAGGTCGACCGTGCGACGCAGGTGCTCCGGGGCCAGGTCGCGCTCGTCCGTCCCCTCGTCGAAACCGAGATGCGACGCGCCTCCGGACGCGAGGAGTTCGAACGCGCCGCGATGCTGAGAGACGCCCTTGCCGGCCTCGGGGCACTCTCCGAGCGTCAGTCGGTGATCGGTCCCGGGACCGGCCGCGCGGACGTGCTCGCCCTGGCCTACCCGCAAGACCCGTCCACACTGCGCGTGGCGGTGGGTCTCCTTCGGGTAGAGGATGGCGAGGTCCGGCAGACCGAGCCGCACCTCCTGGAGATCCCCGCGAACGACGTACCGGAGCCGGGGGAGCTCCTTCGGCAGTTCCTCACCCAGTACTACGGGGCGCAGTTCGAGCTCCCCGACCGGATCTACGTCGCGGCTCCCCGACCGGCCGGGATCGACGCGACGCTGGACGAGCTGTTCGGCCCCCGTGGGGTCGAGGTACACTTCCGCCCGACGGGCCGGTACGCCTCTCTCGGCCGCCTCGCCGAGCGTCTTGCCCGCGCGACGGTCGACCAAGTGGTCGCCCGACCTGCGCCGAGGGAAGTGCTCCTCGCGGTCCAGAGCCTTCTCGAGCTGCCGACGATCCCGAACCGGATCGAGGGGGTGGACATCTCCCTCTTCCAGGGTTCGGAGGCGGTCGGCTCGCTTGTCGTCTTCGAACGAGGCCTCGCCAAGCGGTCGGAGTACCGACGGTACCGGATCCGAACGGTCGAGGGGACGAACGACTTCGCGATGGTCGCCGAGGTCGTTTCCCGCCGCTACGCGCGTCGACTCGCCGAGAGCGAGATCCTACCGGACCTCCTGCTCATCGATGGCGGCGCGGGGCAACTTTCGGCCGCCCTGGGCGCGCTCGCGGAGCTCGGCCTCTCCGACCGGATCCCCACGATCGGCCTCGCGAAGCGGGAAGAGGAAGTGTACCGCCCCGACCGGACCGTGCCGATGCGTCCCAACCCGAACGCGGCCCCGATGCTGCTCTTGCGAGCGGTGCGCGACGAGGCGCATCGGTTCGCGGTCACGTACCACCGCACTCGGCGGCGGATGCGCCTCCGCGGGGAGTTCGAGGCGGCGTCCTCGAATCGGTCCCGGCCGTCGGGGTCCTAGGAGCGCCGCGGGGAGCGCGTGGGGGTCCGACGGACCTCGATCCACGTCATCGCCGGAGACGGAAGTTCGTCCTGCCAGAGGGCGCCGATCACCTCTCCGAGGTGGTGCGCCTCCTCGACCGTGGCCTGGAGGAGCGCGTCGGCGACCGTGTAGCGGCCGGGCATCCACGGCGCCTTTACGACCCGTCGGAGGTCCCGAGCGGAGAGGGACCGGACCACCGCCCCGGTCTCGGTCCACACCCGGTCCGAGTAGGTGCGGAACGCTTGCCACGTCGTCGGACGTCGGTCCGCCTCTCGGAACCGCGTGGAGAGCTCCTTCGTGCGTCCCGGGACGATGTAGGCGAGCCACGCCTCCTGGACGTGCAGGATGTGGACGAGCGTGTCGAAGAGGGTGTGGTGGCCGGTCTGGCGCTCCGCGGTGACCGTTTTCCAGGGGAGCCGGGACAGTCGTCGCGAGAACCGGTCGAAGACGGCCCGGTTGTACTCGAAGATCGCTCGGGCATCCCGAGGAGAGAGCGTGAAGGAACTCGTCATCGCCGAAGGCTTGACGGTCGGCGTCATCGACCCTCCGGAATCGTGATCTTCCGTTCTACCGGGAGTTCGTGCGGCGTTCGGGCGCACCGATGAACGGCATTCCTTGTACTCGGCGGGTGACGTCCGCGACGGGTAGGCGGCGTAGGTCCGTGTCCGGTTCCAGGACGGCCACGTCCAGGGCTTCGGGTTGGAAGGGGGTCGGTGACCCTTCGGCGACCGCCTGGACCGCGAGCTTGAACGCGGACTCCTCGTTCAAGTGCTCGGGGAGCTTCTCTTCGAGGAAGTCGGCGACCGCCCGGCGGTTCCGACCGATGGCGTAGGCCTTCCAGCCGATCGTCGCCCCGCTGGGGTCGAGCTCGACGAGCCCCGGAGCCTTTCCGTCGAACCCGCCGAGGAGGAGCGAGACCGCGAACGGGCGGGTCCCGCCGAACTGAGTGTACTGTTGGAGGAGCGTGCCGAGCGCGTGACCGAGCAGCGTGAACGGAGGGGCCTCCCCGTAGGTGAGACGGTGACGCTGGGCCTCGACCCGCAGGAACTCGACCAGGACGCGCGAGTCGGCGATGAGACCGGCGGTGACGCATCCGAGCCCCTTGTCGATCGCGAAGCTCTTCTCGATCGACCCGGCCTCGGCGAGCGAACTCACGGGGAGGTTACGGTACGCGACGAAGACGATCCCGCTCTCGTAGGTCACCGCGACGGCGGTGCCTCCCATCTGGATCGCCTGGAGGGCGTACTCGACCTGGAACAGTCGTCCATCGGGCGAGAACACCGTGCTGGCCCGGTCATACGCCATCTGGCCCGGTTGCATTTCCATCGGCGACGTTCCTCCGCGAGTGAGGCGCTCAACCGGGTGGGGGATTTGAGCCTACGCCTCGCCCTCCCCCCGCCCCCACTTGGTGGCGAGAGGCCACCACGGGAACCGAGCGTCGCTGACCCCGTCGGGCGGCCGGAAGGCCTTCCCGGCACGGAAGAAACGCTTATCCTTCGCGGACCGGGTCCTCTCCCCGATGAACGCGAACGGCCTCCATCTGCTCCCGATGGCCTCGAGCCACCGGGGGGCGCTCTCCCCCGCGTGCACCCAGTGCGCGGAGGGTCGCAAGATGGTGCTGTTCGTCACGGGCCTCTGCCGGTTCCGGTGCTTCTACTGCCCGGTATCCCCGACGCGTAACCAACTGGACGTCGTCTACGCGGACGAGCGTCGGGTCCGGTCGGACGAGGACGTGCTCGAGGAAGCCCGCGCGATCGGAGCGTCCGGGACGGGGATCACCGGCGGAGACCCGCTCGGGGTCGTCGACCGGGTAGAGCGCTACATCCGACTCCTGAAGCACGAATTCGGGCCCGAGCACAACATCCATCTCTACACCCACGAGCCCAACCCGGAGAAGCTCGCCCGCCTCGCTCGGGCCGGGCTCGACGAGTTCCGCCTCCACATCCCGCACTATCTGTGGGGCCCCCTCGCGAGCGATGGCGGGGCGTACCGCTCCGTCCTCGAGAACGCTCCGGACTGGGGGGTCCGGCGGGGCGTGGAGATACCGGTCCTTCCCGACAAGGAGGCCGAGCTCCGTCGCCTCCTGCGGACCCTCGACACGATCGGGGTGGACTTCGTCAACCTGAACGAGCTCGAGTTCTCGGAGACCAATGAGGTGAAGATGCACGAGCGGAGCTACCGCGTCGACCCGCGCAATGGCTGGGGCGTGCGCGGCAGCCGCGCGGTCGCCGAGCGTCTGGTCCGGGACCTCTCCCTCTCGATCCCCGTGCATTACTGCTCGTCCCGGTTCAAGGACGGCGTGCAGCTGCGGCAGCGCCTCCTGCGTCGGGCCGACCGCACCGCTCCTACGTTCGCGCACCGGACCGAGGACGGGACGGTCATCCTCGGGATCGTCGAAGCGGAGGGGCGCGTCGACCTCGACCGCTGGTCGACCCGGGTCGTCCGCCGCCTCGGCGCCGGGCCCGCGGACTATCGCCTCGACACCGACCGGCGCCGCGTGGAAGTCTCCCCGCTCGCCTTACGCCGCGCGGCCCGTCGCCTTCCCTGGGCCGCCTTCGAAGTGGAAGTGTACCCCACGGCGGATGCCCTCGAGGTGGAGCGGACCCCCCTCAACGGCGCCGCTCGCACGAAGACCGGCTTCGCCCTGGGCGGGACGTAGTCCTCATCGCACTCGTGGCCTCCCCACGTAAGGTACCGCTCGTCCCCCCGACGGTTCTTGATCGAGCATGGTCCCCAGCCATCGTCCTCCGCGCCGTACCACATGGGGCAGTCCCGGCATCGCAGGGGCGGAGGGGTCGCTCCGGGCGCTCCCGGGTGATGTCGGGTCACCGGCCTTCCTCCGCCCGTGAGAGTCGATAGGCCTCGAGCGTGCTCGCCATCAGCTGGGCGACCGTCACCGGCCCGACACCGCCGGGAACGGGCGTTACCCCCGCGGCCCAGCCGTCGAGCCCCGCGAAATCCGCATCGCCGGTGGTCCTGGAGCTCCCCGGCCGAGCCGGGTCCGGCACGGTCGAGACGCCCACGTCGACGACGTACGCCCCCTCCGGAACGACGTTTCGCGTCAACATCCCCGGCCGCCCGATGCAGGAGAAGATCGTGCGGGCGTTCGCAAGAGCGCCCTTGAGGTCCCGGCTCTTCGAATGGACGACCGTGACCGTGGCGTTGAGCCCGATCCCCTTCCCCTCGAGAAGAAGGGCCAGGGGAAGGCCGACGGTCTCGGACCGGCCGAGGACGACGACCCGCTCCCCTTCGATCGGGAGCCGGTAGTGGCGAGCGATCGCGACCGCGGCGAGCGCGACCGCCGGGACGTGAACGGGCGCCTGGGCGACGAGACGGCCTAGGTTGGCCGTCCCCACACCGTCAACGTCTTTCGCCGGCCGAAGCGCCGCGACCGCGCGGTAGAAGTCGAACGGCGGGGGCAACGGATGTTCCAGGAGCACCGCATGAACGCCCGCGTCCCGGTCGAGGTCGGCGAGGCGGTCGGTGAGCTCCTTCGGTCCGTCCCCCGGGCGCAGGGGCTCGTCCCGGAACAAGATGCCGAGCGTGGCGGCGGCCTTCGCCTGGCGCTTCAGGTAGAATCGGAACGGGCTGTCCACGCCTCGGTGAACGCTCGCGAGGCACGGAAGGGATTCGCCGACCGGGACCGACCGGACGGCCCTCCGGGTCGCTTCGTCGACCGCGTCCGCGACCGGCTTCCCCTCGAGCCGAACGGTCATCGCTCGTCCCCCCGGGGTCGAGCCCGTGACGGTAGATAACGGCCGACCCTGGCCGGGTGCGAGACGGCCTCCGACACGGAAACCGGTCGCCGAAACCAGGGTACTCCGGATTCACTGGCCCTAAGGGCTTTATATGGACCCCCCCATGGATTCCATGGCGCACCGGCCCCCGGACCGTCGGGAGCCGCGACGCCCCCATGGGAGAAGGAACAGAATCACCGGCTGCCGGGACCGCTTCGTCCCCGCCGGCCAGCGAGTTGGAACTGTGGGCGCGGACCCTACCCTACACGTCGAGTGCCCAGGTGGAGGTTCCGCCGCGGCTCCTCGACCAGGTGATCGGTCAGGACGACGCCGTCGAGGTGGCGCACAAGGCCGCGACCCAGAAGCGGCACATGATGCTGATCGGCGACCCCGGAACGGGCAAGAGCATGCTCGCTCGGGCGATGGTCGATTTCCTCCCCAAGGAGCAGCTCCAGGACATCCTCGCTTACTCCAACGCCGATGACCCGAACGAGCCGAAGATCCGGGTCGTCCCCGCGGGGAAGGGCAAGGAGATCGTCGCGGCTCAGAAGATCGAGGCTGCCCAGAAGAAGGAGCAGCGGAACATCCTGTTCATCGTCGTAGCCATCCTGGTGATGGCGTTCACCCTTTACATCGTCATCGTCGACAAGGACCTGACGGCGGTCCTGTTCGGCGTGCTCATCGTGCTCATCATCTGGGTACTCGCCCGGTTCTCCGGTGGGCGCGCCGATACCGGAAACGCGGTCGCGAAGCTTCTCGTTACCCATACTCCCGACGACAAGCCCCCGTTCGTGGACGCCACGGGTGCCCACGCCGGGGCTCTCCTCGGGGACGTGAAGCACGACCCGTTCCAGTCGGGCGGCCTCGAGACCCCCCCACACGAGCGCGTCGAAGTAGGGGCGATCCACAAGGCGAACGGCGGGGTGCTTTTCCTGGACGAGATCAACCTGCTCAAGATCGAAAGCCAGCACTCACTGCTCACGGCGCTCCAGGAACGCAAGTTCCCGATCGTCGGCCAGTCCGAGCGCTCCGCGGGGGCGATGGTCAAGACCGAGCCGGTCCCCTCCGACTTCGTCCTGGTCGCCGCGGGAAACGTCGACAGCGTCCAGACGATGCACCCCGCGCTGCGCTCGCGCATCCGGGGCTACGGGTACGAACTGTATGTGAAGACGACGATGCCCGACACGCCCGACAACCGACTGAAGCTCGTCCGGTTCATCGCCCAGGAGGTTGTGAAGGACAAGAAGATCCCGCACTTCGACCTCGGGGCGATGGTCGAGGTCATCCGCGAGGCCCAGCGCCGTTCGGGTCGCTCGGGCCAGCTCACGCTCCGCCTCCGCGAGCTCGGAGGCCTCGTCCGGGTCGCGGGCGATATCGCGCTCTCGGACGGCCTTTCCATCGTTCACGCGGAACAGGTCGTGAAGGCGAAGCGGGCCGCCCGCTCGCTCGAACAGCAGATCGCCGACCGGTACGTCGAGCGCCGCAAGGAGTACCACATGTTCACGACCGAGGGCTCCGCCGTCGGGGTCGTGAACGGGCTCGCGGCGATCAACGCCCAGACCGGCATGGCCGAGTTCTCGGGGATCGTCCTCCCGATCGTGGCCGAGGTCACCCCCGCGCAGACGCGGAACGGCGGTGTTGTCGTCGCCACGGGGAAGCTCGGGGAGATCGCGCGAGAGGCGGTCCAGAACGTCAGCGCGCTCATCAAGAAGTACACGGGCGAGGACATCTCGCGTTACGACATCCACATCCAGTTCGTCGGAACGTCCGATGGTGTCGAGGGCGACAGCGCCTCGGTCTCGATCGCGACGGCCGTCATCAGCGCCCTCGAAGGCGTGCCCGTCGACCAGTCGGTCGCGATGACCGGTTCGCTCTCGGTCCGAGGCCAGGTCCTCCCCGTGGGCGGCGTGACCGCGAAGGTGGAGGCAGCGGCGGATTCGGGCATCAAGCGCGTGCTCGTGCCCGAAGAGAACCTCGACGACCTCGTGCTTGAATCGAAGTACCGCGGCATGGTCGAGGTCATCCCGGTCTCCACCCTCCGCGACGTGCTCAAGTACGCCCTGGTCGGCCAGGGGACCCAGAAGGAATCCCTCCTCGAACGCCTTTCGGCGATGGTCCGCGCCACGGGCCGCACCTCGGAGGAGATCCCCGCGCCCGCACCGCCGACCGCCGCACCGGCTCGGCCCACCGGTTCGTGAGGGGATCGTTCCGCGTCCCGGCGCATGGGCCGGTGGTCTCTCGACCGTTCCCGGCATCCTCGACCCCCGAGGAGGAGGAGGACGCGGACCGGTTCGTCAACCGCCCGTGCTACGAGTTCAACGACGACCTCACCAGCGCCTGGAACGACCGACACTGTGCGCACTGCCGTCACTACCTGACCGCCCGGTGCCCGCACATCGACGAGTTCCTCGACGACGTGGAGGATTTGACCCCCGAGTGATATCGGCGGAACCGTGCGCGCTCTCCTCATCGGCCGATTCCAACCGTTCCATCGGGGCCACCTCGAGGTCGTCCGCCAGATCCGGGCCGACCGCCCGACCGCGTCCCTCGTGATCGGCGTTGGCAGCGCCCAGGAGTCCTTCACGTGGGAGAACCCGTTCACCGCGGGCGAGCGCCTCGAGATGATCGGTCGGGCCCTCGGTGAGGCGAAGGTCGGGGAGACCCTCCTTGTACCGATCATGGACATCTCCCGTCACGCCCTCTGGGTGGACTACCTCGAGGCCCTCCTGCCGACGTTCGACCGGGTCTACACGAACAACCCGCTCACCCGCCTCCTCTTCGAACGCTCCGGCTACGCGGTCGAGAGCCCGCCCCTCTTCGACCGCGCCCGCTTCGAGGGGGCGCGGATCCGCGAACAGCTCGCCGAGGGGGGCGCGTGGAAAGAGGCGGTGCCTTCGGCCGTGGCGACGTACCTCGAGGAGATCGGAGCGCCCGCGCGTCTCCAGGTCCTCAAGCAGTCCGGGAGCCGCTTGGGTGGTGGTCTCCCGTGAGCGACATAGACGAGCTGCAGGACCCGGGTCGTCGCCCCCGTCCCCGGTTCACGACCCTCCCCGACTGGGCGGGAATCGGGACGCGGCTCGTCCATGGGGCCCGCCGCCCCGAGTACAACGCCGGAGCGGTCGTTCCCCCCATCTATCGCTCCACGACGTATCATTTTCCGTCCGGATTCTCCGAAGTGTCCGACCGGGAGGGGATCTACGAGTACAGCCGTCTCGCGAACCCCTCCGTAGAGGTCCCGGCGGAGCTGCTCCGCGCCCTGGAGGGAGCGGAGTCGGCGCGGCTGTTCGCGTCCGGGATGGGCGCGTTCACGAGCCTTCTCCTCTCGCTCGTGAAGTCGGGCGACGAGGTGGTCGCCCTCGACATGCTCTACGGCGGAACGATGGGGGTCCTGGCAGACCTGATGCCCCGGTTCGGGGTTTCGGTGCGGTTCGTGAGCGAGCGGGACGCTCGCGAACCCGAGAAGCTACTGACGCCGAAGACCCGCCTAGCGGTCATCGAGAGCCCGACGAATCCGCTGCTCACCGTGCACGACATCGCGCGGTGGGCGAAGGCGGCCGACGCGGTCGGTTGCGTCCTGGCGGTCGACAACACGTTCGCCACCCCGATCAACCAGAACCCGCTCGCGCTCGGCGCGGACCTCGTCTATCACAGCGCCACGAAGTACCTCGCGGGCCACTCGGACCTCACCGCGGGCGCGGTCGTCGGTCCGGAGAACCTGCTCTCCCGGATCGACCCCCGGGGAGACTACGGGTCGGTCCTGGACCCGTTCGCCGCCTACCTGCTCGGCCGGAGCATGAAGACGCTCGCGCTGCGCGTCGCGCGTCACAACGAGAACGGTCGACGCGTGGCGGACGCCCTCGCGACGCACCCGCTCGTGCGGAGCGTTCGCTACCCGGGCCGCGCGGGCGCCGAGGAGGAGGAGATCGCATCCCGCCAGATGCGGGGGCGGGGCGGGATGGTTTCCGTTTCCGTGAAGGGTGGCGCCGCCGCGGCCGAGCGGTTCCTCCACCGGCTCCGCTTCGTGCATGTCGCGTCGAGCCTCGGCGGGGTCGACAGCCTCGCGAGCGTCCCCGGTCTTACGTCCCATCGCCACCTCCCGCCGAAGGAACTCGAGCGGCGGGGGATCGACCCGGGCCTCATCCGGTTCTCGTTCGGCATCGAGGACCCGGACGACCTCGTGCGCGACCTGACCGAGGCGCTCGACTCTCTGAAGTGAACTCGCTCCGCCACCATTATAGGGCGACTTCCATCGTCCGGACGTTCACGCCACTGTAGCTCAGTTTGGCAGAGCGGCTGATTCGTAATCAGCAGGTCGGGGGTTCAAGTCCCTCCAGTGGCTTGCCCAACCGGTCCACGACGCCGCTCCGGGTGGATCGCCCCGATGATCGGGTTCGGCTAGGGGTCTCGACAGGGCTCCCTGGTCCCGGCCATTCGGGGGTTTGGAGGGCGGCCCGGCTCGGAGGCGCTGGCGGCTCGTGGGGAACGCGCGCGGTCGATTACGGGACCACGAGGAACGTGGTCCGCGAATGCCGCCGACCGTTGTCAGCAAGTAACCCGGGTCGAAAGAGGGCTACGGGCTACCGCCTTTCTTCCGAGAGCGGCAACGGAGCAGGCGGAGTGGCCAGTGAGGGCGGCGCACGCCGACTCATCACGGCGATCGCCACCGCCGCCGCGACCCCGGCGACAACGACCCCGATGGCCGGGTAGACCCACCACGGCAACGCGGAATTCGAGGATAACGGGTGGAAGAGAATGGGTACCGCGGCCGCGCTACCGTTGACCGAGATCGTGCCCCGGGAAGGAGTTGGTCCGTATCCCGACACCGGACCGAGGGAGAACGTGAAGTTTCCCTTCGGCAACGAGACGACGATGGAACTTCCGGAGGCGTTCAGGGTCACCGTGCGGTTGGTCGCACCGAACGGGACGCCATAGACCGTCACCGACCACGAAGTTCCCAACGGAAGGCCGGTCTCGGTGAACGTCAGTAGGTACACCGATGGCCGGGACGTAGCGAGATAACCGGTGTAGTTGTACGCGTCGATCGAACCCCAGCCCGTGACGAGGTCGTACCCGGGCAGGGTCGAGTTGACGAAGTTGTGCCCGACCGTCACATCGAGGAGAGGGTCCGTCGGGAGCGAAAGCGAGGAGAACTCCTCGTCCGCGAGTGCATACAGCTGCGGGTCGGGAAAGCCGAGCCATCCGGTGCCGTAGACGGCGAGGATGCGGTCGATTTCCGCTAGGATTCCTGCCTCCAGCGGCGAGGCGATGCTCGTGCCCCACACTCCGAACAGGCTGCCTCCATAGGTCGCGTTCGTGGCCTGGTATTGGTATCCGTTCACGGTCAAAGTCATGAGCGTGTCGTTCGCGACGGCGGCGATGTCCGGAGCGCCACGGCCGCCGCTATCGATGACGGAACCGGCCTCGCTGGCGGCTTGCCACGACGGTTCTGCGAACACCGAGCTTACTCCCCCAGTAGACCCGACGCCCCCGGACGCGTTGTACCACGCTGACTGGCCCACGAGCTCCAGGAAGTTGGGGGAACTAGGGTCGGGGTTCAGCTGGGCGGTCGTCCCTCCGACCGCCAGGACCCCGAACGTGTCGTACGCCATCGACGAGGGGAACCAGAGGTCATCGGGTCCCCCCCAGTCCTTGGGGCTCGCCCGATAGTCACCCGAATCCCCGCTGCACGCGAGGACCGTGATCCCGCGAGCCTGAGCTTCTTGGAGGTCTTCGTACCAGGTCGTGTCGTTCTGGTCATAATACCCCCACGAGTTGGAGATCACACTGACGTTCGCGAGCCCCGTTGTGTTGGTCGGATTCAGGACGTAGCTGAGCGCGCTGTCCAGATAGGACAGCGAAAGCCCCGGGCCATAGACATCGTAGATCGAAGCACCGGGCGCGGTGCTGCCGACCATTTCGAGGTCGAGGGTATCCTCGAAGGACGACCCGGTGATGTCGTAGCTCGCGCTCGGCCCCGGCGGTGACGCGCCGTCCAGGGGTACCCCGTAAACGTGCGCGTGGGGCTCGCCCGCGGGAAGGGTCTCGTTGTAGAAGTCGTAAACATCGGACGGAACGAACGGTCCGACGGGGGTGTACGACGCGTTGACCCCCGATACAAAGATCGTGGCGATGACCTCGTTCGAGGGGTAGCCGAATTCCTGGAACAGCGGAAGCTCGTCGTAGGCGACCTGGAAATCCGCGGCGTACTCCCATTGGGCTCCGCCCGCAGATACCGGAGGAAGGTACCCATCGACGGGGGAGGCCGATGGCGCGTTGTCGGTCAGGGGGTTCCGGACAATCGTTCCGAACGATCCCGAGTGAAGAAGGTAGTTGGAGTACGTGCTGAGACCCTCGACGTTCGCAATGGCCGCTGCGAGAGGAGCCGGAAGCTCCGGACTTGCTGTGGGAGCAATGTAACTTCGCCCATCGACGGCGAACTCGTCGAGGGTCGTGTGGAACGCCTCTTGAACCTGGACCACGGATGCCTGAAATCCGAGCGTCAATCGATCGGTGGTTGCCTGCAGATTCGCGACCCCGAACGATTGGAAGTAGGCTCGAGCCTCAGCATAGACCGTGGCGTTGCCACCGTACTCAGAGTCGAACTCTGCGGCGGTGAGATAACGGTGGTAGAGTGGCGACAGTGGAACCGACAGGGCCGTCAGGAACCGAGCAAGATCCATCGCGTGTTGGAGAGGGAAGGTCACGAGGATTGGGAGCGAGGAAGCCGACGTGGGTCCCTCGTCGGTGGCGCCAGGGAGGTCCACTCCGAGCTCGTTGTCTCGAGCCGCCGAAAGCGGGGCGGAGCGCAATACACTCACGCTCCAGACCGCTCCCGGAGCGAGACTGTCTGCCAAGGTCGAATTGCTGGTGGACAACGAGTGCCCCGGAACCGGTCCGGGGCTCGAAACCAAGAGTGCTGTGACCAAGAGCGAAAGACCGAGGGATACGGTCGTGGTCGCAGGTCGGACGTCCCGATGTCGGCGAGCCGTCATCGCGGTACTCTGGGCTAATGCACCAAGCCCGTAAATGGCCCTGTCGACCCGGCCGGGGCCTGCCCGGCCGTGGTTTGCGGCTGCTCGGGCTCAGGAAGTTCCCTCAACGGTCCGTGGAAAGCGCTGGGTTGGGCAACGTCTCGGGATAGGGACGTAGCCGCTCGTCGGTCCCCGAGACCGAAGTTCGTCTCGCCGCCGATGGTGGAGCGGATCCCGTCCGCCGTGATGAACCGCTTCGTTCGATGCCCGGGAACGGCCGGCTCGTGCCGACGATCGACCGGCGGCGGTAGGTGGGGGACGGCCTTCCCGGCTGCTGGGACCTTGCCCCCTCCGTTCTCGCCCCTCCGAGGGCTGGCCTTACGGGCTCGCGACTCCGGTTACGGCCCTCGGGAAACCCCACAATCACATCGAGCTCGAATGGCTGGGCAGGCTGTCCGAAGCGACGTTGTTCCCAGTTCGTTCCTACCGGCGCGAGGGAGTCTGAGGCCGGGGCTTAATCTAACGGATGCGGTCTTCGGGTCGTGGCCGCGACCCGGCGGCTCGCCGCCGTCATGTTCACCGACACCGTCGATTACACGGCGTCGACGCAGACCGATGAGGCGCGCGCCCTCGAGCTGCTCCACTCCCAGAAGGAGCTGATCCGTCCGCTGCTTACCGCTCATCACGGCCGAGAGATCAAGTCGACCGGCGACGGGTTCCTGGTCGAGTTCGGTAGCGCGCTCAAGGCGACCCAATGTGCGATTGCCATCCAGCGACAAATCCATGAACGGAACGCCCAGCCGGGCATCACTCCCATCCGTATCCGAATCGGGATCCATCTCGGGGACGTCGAGGAGCGGGGAGCGGACATCCTGGGGGACGCCGTCAACATCGCGGCCCGGGTCGAACCGGTCGCCGAGGCGGGAGGCATCTGTTTGTCCGGCGCGGTCCGGGAGCAGGTGTGGAACAAGATCCCCGAGAAACTCGAGAAGCTCCCGTCGACGCCGCTCAAGGGCCTGCAAGCCCCGACGGACATCTACCGGGTCCTACTCCCATGGACGACGTGGGAGCGTCCTCCCGCGAGTGCGGGGTCGTCCGGGCTGGCTGTCATTCCCTTCGCCAACATCAGCCCGGACCCGAAGGACGAGTACTTCGCGGACGGGCTCACGGAGGAGCTGATCACGGTGCTCTCGCACTTGCGGGGGCTTCGGGTCATCGCTCGCACTTCCGTGATGCAGTACAAGTCCGCTCCGAAGCCGGCCTCCCAAATCGGGGCGGAGTTGGGCGTTTCGTGGATTCTCGAGGGAAGCGTGAGAAAGGCCGGGAATCGACTTCGAATCGCCGCGCAGCTGATTGACGCCAGCTCCCAGGGACACGCCTGGGCCAGCACCTACGACCGGGAGCTGGACGATGTGTTCGCAATCCAAGCCGAGATAGCCGAGAGGGTTGCCTCCTCGCTCAAGGTGCAGCTGCTGGATGCAGACCGACATCGGCTCGAGAAGGGCAGAGAGAGAAGCGTAGAGGCCTACACCCTCCTGCTGAAGGGGAGATACAATCTACAGCGGGCGGACAAGAACTCTCTCGAGGCTGCGATAGAGTACTTCGAAGAGGCGATCGCCCAGGACCCGAGCTACGCGGCCGCGTACGCGGGTTTGTCCTACACGTATTCCATCCTGGGATACTTGGACATCGTCGACCCGAGCGAAGCGCATCCGAAGGCTGAGAAGCATGCGCGAACAGCACTGGAGCTGGACGAGGGGTTAGCCGAGGCACATGTGTCCCTGGCGGTAACTTTCTGGGCCAAGTATGATTTTGAGAGCCGAGAAAAGGAACTCAAGAGGGCGCTCGAATTGAACCCCAACCTCGCTCAAGCCCACTTGCTCCTCGCAGACGGTTGGCGCCTTACCGGCAGGTGGGACGATGCTCTCAAGGAGGTCGAAAAGGCGGTCGAGCTCGACCCCCGTTCCGTCGAGACCGCGGGGGATGCGGGCAGCAGCTACCTGTACTGCAATCAGTACGACCAGGCCATCCAGCATCTGACGGACGCCCTTGAAATGGACCCGAGACACGCGCTCTACCTCACCAATCTCGGACTGGCGCACATCCAGAAGGGATCGATCGAAGAAGGGCTCGCGGAGGTAAAGAGAGCCGCGGAAATGTCGAGCTCTCCCAGCTTCCGAGACCTTGCGTATGCCTACGTCAAGGCGGGATTGCCGGAGGAAGCTCGGAAGCTACTGGCGAGCCTTCTCCAGTCGAGCTCTGGGAATCTTTCCCACTCCGTGTCGATAGGAGGTGTCTATGCCGTCTTAGGGGAGAGAGAAAAGGCCCTGGATTGGCTCGAGAAGGCGTACGCGGAGCGGTCGGGCTACCTTCCCTCAGTCGCGACCGACTTCGTGTTCGACAACCTGCGCGACGAGCCAAGGTTCCACTCATTGCTGAAAAAGATGAACCTCGCGTAAACGCCCGTCGGTTCGCCTTCCCCCACACTCGAGAATCACCCGCTTGCCCGCGTGCCAGCGATTGAGAGTTCGGATCGATCGCCAAATCTGTCTGGCGGTAGGCTTCGCTCAGGCGGGGAGTCCCCGCCACCGGGCGACAACGGTTGTCATCCGATTTCGTGCGGACCAGGCCCATGCGGGCCTGAGCGGAACTGCGATTCCGGGGAGGAACACCCGGTTCCGATTTCCGCGGTTCCTTGGCGGATTCGGTCGCCCGGAACGGCGTCGGCACGCATTCTCACCGATGCGCTTGCGGCAGGATTGACTCCGAAAACCGCCGTCCCTCAGCTGGTGGAAACACCCCGAGGGAAAGAAAATGGACGCGATGGGAGCGGTGGTAGCAGCGAAGGCGACGATCGGTCTGGTCCAAGGGCGGATCCACGAAATCAGTCTCCATGGGTTCATAGGCCCGGTCATGGTCTGGTTCAAGGGCGGCTGCGGGCAGGCTTGTCCTCGGGCCCCGTACTAGGCGCCGAGATCGGGATTGGAAAGACGGTCGCCCACGAGGAGCCCACCCCGTGGGCGGCCGGGGAGGTGGTCCGAACATCTTTTTGGCGAGCCTCCGGTTCGGATGCGGGAGAGGGCGGGATGGACCCCCTGGATTTTGCCATCTACCGTGCCCTTTCTCCGGGGGGCGAGGCCAGATTCTGGGCGGGGCGCCGTATCATCGACCCCACCATCCCGGTCCGGGCGGTCGCGGGCCAAGTGGGGATCAGCGAGAACGGGACCCGTGCGAGATTGCAGGGATTGGCACGGCGGGGGTACCTTCGGGGAAGGACGGTCGTCCCCAATCCGTCCCTCTTCGGGGCTCGAGTCTTTGTGGGAGCGCTTCCGGTCCGGGAGGCGGGCGAGGTCGAACGGATCTATCGAGATCTCGCGTTGGTGGAAGGGACGATCTTCGCCCGCGACCTCCTGGACGAAGGCAACCGTCAGGTCCTGGTGTATTTCGCGTCCGATGGCGCGCCGACGACCGCCCGTCGTGCGGCGCTCCTCCGACGACTTTCCCCCACGGGCCAAGTCGTGGTGCCCCAGCCGTACTGGATACCGCCGTGCGACCGGGAGCTCTCCCCGCTCGATTGGAGAATCCTCCAAGCCATCTGCCGATCCCCGGAGGCGACTCCTTCCCAAACCGCGCGGGCCGCGAAGATCAGCCTCCGCACCGCCGCGCGGCGATTGCGCCAGCTTGTCGATTCGAAGGCGTGTTGGTGGACGCATGGCCCGGATTCGGAAGAGTTCCCCCTCGCTCTCGTCCGGGTTGACGTCCGGGACCCCGCGCATCGGGCTGCGCTGGCAGCCCAAATCTTCCATGAGGCTCCAACCTGGATGCCCGTCGCGGCCGACGGTCTCGGTCTCGAGCCCGATGGGGTCTCTACCGTAATCGCGGGCCTCGTCCCGGCCGACGCCCCCATCCTTCTCGAACGGTTCGTGCGCAAGTTGGTGGGCATCCCCGGCGTGGTCAAGGTCGGTCGCACGTTCGCGCTCGGTTCGCTGGCGTATCCTGCATGGTTTACCGAACGAGTCGCGGAACGTGTCGGCGCCAGTGCTCAACGTTCCCTCGAGAAGAAACACCCTCCCCAGGTCCGCTACCGGAAGGGCCCCTCATAGGGCCATCCCGGGGGACATTGGCCAAGAACCCGGAATCGGTCTAAATGGCGAGCCCCCGGGGGGAGTCGCCGCGCTTCCGACCCTTTCGCTCCGTCCGCACTACGGTGGGAGGATCGCCCCGGGGTTCGCGCGTCGAGCGTATTCTCGACGGCCGCTCGCGACCACGCGAAGCGGTCCACCGATCGCTGGCGATGGGCACGGTTCGGAGGGGGCTTGTTACGCCCTAACTCGGCCGGTTCGGGTCCTGGGTTCGGTTCATATACCTTGCCCGCGAAGATTACCACCGATGGCGCTTCGGGCATTGGTCGTTGGCGTAGCCGCGTTGTTGATCGTCGTTTCGGCTCTTGCGGTAGTCTCGGGCACATCCCCTTCCGCGAGCCCCCGGGCTTCCCTAGGGTCTACGCTCGCCCCAGCGGCCGGCCCGATCAGCGTCACGCCGCTGGACCAGAACGGTATCGTTTCGAGCGTATTCTTTCCCGGGGCAACCACCGGCCGTGTCTACTTCTCCATCGATGACCCGGACCTGGACACAAACGTCACGGTCCACGTCTTCGACTCGAACGCGACGCGCGACGGGCTGAAGAACCCCGTCGCAACGTGGCACGTTAACGTCTCGAGCGGCACGTACGTCTCTACGACCACGGGCCTCGAGTACACCCTGCCCACGAACCTCACCTACGGCGGCTCGTGGAACGTAACGGCATCCGGCCCGCTTGGGGGCTTCGCGAGCGCGGAGTTCTCCGTCCAAGCGTACACCCTCACCCTCGTGAGTACTCCCGCGGTCGTGCTGGCCGGCTACTCGGGAACGGTCGAGTTCTACGTGACGGGGATCCCGAGCGGAACACTGTACACTGTGGTGGGTTCGGTACGGGTTCTCGCGACGTATTTCGACGGTACGACGGGCCTCAATGCGCCGCTCGCCCTCAGCGCGTCCTCGTTCGGAAAGAACGTGACGAACGGCTCGGCATCGTTCACGCTTCCGGTCAACGCGAGCCGCTACGGGGAGATCTCCTTCGACGCCTGGGCGAATGTGACTAGCTCCGGCAACTACTCCGTCGAGTCGAGCACTTCATCCTACATCGGCAACTTCCTCGACGCCTCGCTCGCGGTCCAATGCAACTGTGTGGGGAATCAGATCGCCGCAGGCTCCCTCGTCCAGCTCACCGTCACCACGGCGATGGCATCCTATGAGCGGCAGAACGCGCCGGGGGTCGCCGTCATGTTCGGGTTCTGGAGCGGCCCGAACGCGGTCGCGAACGGGTCGATCCCGGGTAACCCCGCCGCGAACGTGACCACGGGCCTGGACGGTACCGCGTCGATACTCTTCCTGGCGTCGCCGACGGTGTTCTCGACCTCCGCGGTCGACCAGGTCAATGTCTCCGTGATCTCCGTGCCGTCGGTTGGGGGCTCGGCGCCGGAGTACTACAACCTGACCTACGACTTCCTCCTCATGGGCAACGGAACCGCCGGGGCCACGATCGTGGCGCAGCTCAGCGCCGCGGTGTACATCGGAGGCGATGCCGGCACGGCGACGTGGCAGGTGCTGCCCGCCCACGGCGGGACGACGAGCGGCTGGAGCGCCCTGGCCTACGAGCTCTCGGCGTACTACTCGAACAACTACAACATGCTCGCCACTGGAACCCTGTCCGGCCTGGCGGGGGTGATCAACTTCACTGCTCCGCTGAACTACTCGGGGGAGCTCTACCTATCGATCGCCGCTCACAACCAGAGTGACGTCATCTCCTCCACGGTGTACGCCGAGGTGGTTCCGGCTCAGATCGTCATCAGCCCGAGCGAGTTCGTCTACCGTGCCGGGGACCCGGTCCGGTTCGTCGTCACGACCTACGGTTCGCTCTTCGAGAAGGCCACGATCTACGAGACGATCCGCTCTTCATCGGGGGCGTTCCTCTCGTCGGGCGTAGTGGCGAACGACACGTTCTGGTTCAACATCCCGAACGGAACGGCCCCGCCGTACATCCTCGTCGAGGTGACGGCTCAGAGCTCCGCGCTGGGGGTCTTCGCGTCCGCGCAGGTGCGCCTCGACGAGGCGGCCGAGATGACGCTCTCGGTGGGGATCTCGACCGTGTCGTCGTACTCTGATGGGAGCTTCCAGCCGGGACAGAACCTCACCGTGACCTGGAGTGAGTCGACCTACGGACCGGGCGCGGCAGCGCTTTCCTACTGGGTCGAGCTCTGGACCGCCAACGAGTTCTTCGGCAACGAAGAGATCCCCGTGGCCTCGGTGCTGACCAACGCTACCTCGGGCTCGTTCCAGTACCAGATCCCTTCGGGCTCCCCGGCTGGGACCCAGTCGCTGTGGGTGACCGTATCCCCGTCGACCAACTGCCAGAACTACTGCTACACCTCGGGAGTGGTCTCCTTCCTGGTCAACCCGAACCCATCCGTGCTGAACCTCGAGCTGGGCGCAGGCTCCGGTGTCACCGTCGGCTGGCTGATCCTGCTGATCGCCATCATCGTGGTCGCGGTCGTTGTCGTTCTCGTTATCCGCCGACCTCGAGCCCCGAGGAACCCGCCGGCGTCGGAATGGAAGCCAGCGGCTCCGCGGACCGACGACCTCCCGCCGCCTCCCCCTTCCGAGTCTCAGTAGGGGAAGGGGCGCGCGGCCAGGGCCAACCCTTTCCCCTTCTTCCGGGAGCGCACAGTGGGCCATCGTATCACGCGGTCTCGAGCGCGCCGAGCACTGAGCTCAGTCCCGATAAGGCGGGAAGTTACGCTGTCCCTGAGCAGGAACGCAGCCGACGGTCCGCTTCCGCGTCGGTGATTCCTTCCGCGGATAGCAGCTTTGAGCGGGAGGAGCCCGCTTGGACCCAAGCGACCGACGAGCGGGGCAATCCCAGCCACTCCGCCATCATCTCCGCCACGGCCCGATTGGCCTCGCCGCCCGTCGGCTGGGCGCGACAGGAGACCGTCCAGCAGCTTCGCCACTCGTCCCAGGCGAGCGCGTTCGTCGCGCTGCCGGCTTTCACCCAGAGCCGGATCCGCGCCACAGGCTCTACTCCCTCGGGGATAACCGCGTCCGCTCGGACATCTACTTTGTGACCCCGTCCCCGGAAACGCGCCGGGGGCGTCCGTTCAGGGTGCGCGATAGGTTTTCAAGGGAGGGCCGCGCGTTCCAGGAGAGGGTAGTCACGAATGGCGGCGTTGGTCGTCCCTACGCATCGGCAACCTCCCGCCATCTACCGCGCTGCGCGAGCGCTCCGCTGGGCCAGCTCGCTCGTCCTGGTGCTGCTCATCATCTACGCGGGGACGGTCGCGTACTCGGCGGTCGAGGTCGCGCACTCGAGCGTCCAATCCCGCTCGCTGTCGGCGTCGTTCGCGCCGAACGGCACGGTCGAGGTTGGCGGGTCGTTCACCCTGTCGAACCCCGGGCTCTATCCGGTCGATGGGGTCACTCTCACCGCGCGCATCGCGAACGGCGCGGGCGTCCTGCTCGGGAAGCTCGCCGTGGGGCCGAACGACATCGCGCCGTCTTCGACCGGGGTCTTTCCCTTCGACCTCTACTTGCCGGTCTCGGCCTCCGGCCCGGCGACCTCCCTGCTCACCGAGGACCAGTACCTCGGCGTGAACGCCTGGGGGAACGCGACGTACGCCTACCTCTTCCCCATCTCCGTGTCGCTCACGGAGACCCGCTCCTGGGGAGCGCCGTTCGAGGGGTTCCAGGCGACCGTCGGAACCCCGTCGGGCGGGGGGGGGACCGTCACCATTCCCATCACCGTGACGTTCTCGAACCACGCGGGTTCCCCGGATACGGGAACGATCGCGTTCGTCATCGAATCGCCTGGGTTCGTCGAATGCGGGGGCGGGTCGTTCGTGATCAACGTCCCCTCGGGAGGGTTCTATGACCAGACCCAGAACGTGGCACTGAGCCCGGGATGTAACCCGTCCGGGGGCCAGGTGTTGAGCACCTACCTAAGCTCCGGCGGTTCGACCCCGCTCCCTCCGGAGGCGATCCCGTGAGCAGCCCGGGCCGGGTCGTCGTCCCGAAGCAGGAGGCGGGCGCCTACCGGGTCCCATCGCTCGGCTACCGTATCCTCGTCGCCGCCCTGCGTCTCATCCCGTCGTTCTTTCTGCTCGTGGCCCTCCCGGTCGCGGTGCTCGCCTTCGTCAATTCGCAGGGGGTCGCCATCCCGATCTCGACTAACGCGGTGATCGTCTGGGGATTCCTCCTGCTCGGGCTCGGCACCGCCCGGTCGATCCTGAAGCCGACCCGGGCCTACGGACCGCTCTCGGTCGCCACGTCCCTCGTGAGCATCCTCTACCTGCTCTACCTGATCGCACTGTCGCCCTACCGGCTGGTCGTTCCCGGAGGGTCGGCCTCTATCGCGGCGGGTTACTCGATGTTCCTCGAGCTCGCGATGATCGTCCCGGCGATCGGTCTGGTCGCGGGTCTGCTCATCACGATCGAGGACGCTCGCGCGCCGACGGAGCGGCTGCCGTTCGACTACCCGGCGTGACCGGGTGGGGCCGACCTATACTCCCGCGACCGTCGCTTCGACGATGCGGACCGGGGTCCTCGGTCGGTCGTGACCGTCCCGCGGCACCGCCGCGATCTTCTCCACGACGTCCTGGCCGGAGTGGACCTTGCCGAACACGGCGTGCTTGTGGTCGAGCCAGGGCGTCGCGGCGAGGGTGATGAAGAACTGGCTACCGCCGGTGTTCGGACCGGCGTTCGCCATCGAGAGGACCCCGGGGCCATCGTGCTTCAGCGTCGGTTCGAACTCGTCGGGGATCGTGTACCCCGGCCCGCCCGTCCCATCGCCCTTCGGGCACCCTCCCTGGATCATGAACCCGGGGATGACGCGGTGAAAGGCGAGCCCGTTGTAGAACCCTTTCCGAACGAGCGAGACGAAGTTCGCCACGGTCTTCGGGGCGCGGTCGGGGAAGAGGTCGATGCGGATGTCTCCGAGGGTAGTGCGAAGGGTGGCCGTCGGTTGTGCCATGCCCGCCGGACGACCGTCGAGATGAAAAGCGAGACGTCCGGCCGTCCGGTTTAAGTGGAACGTCGGCCGTCCTCGGCTTAGGGGACGGAGAGGCCCACCGGCGGGTCGGATGAACCGGTCGATCGTTTACATCGGGGTCGTCCTCATCGGCCTCGGGTTCGCCCTCGTCGCCTTCCCGATCGCGTTCACGGGGACCGAGCAGCTCGACATCGAGCAGGAGCTCGGGTTCCTCGTCGCCCCGGTCGGCCTCGTGGTCGTGATGCTCGGAGCTCTCGCCCAAGACCCGAGCCGAACGACCGTCGGAGGGGCGTTCGGCAACCCGTACGCCGAGCTCGAACGGTCGGCGCGCGGCCCGTCGGTCGAGCCGCGAGCCCGTCGGCTCTTCAACCCACACGAGCCCGTGGACTGTCGGTACTGTCGAACGGTGATCACGTCCGACCTGGCCCAGTGTCCCCGATGCGCCCGGGCCCGCGAATGTCGGAACTGCGGGCGCCCGCTCGGCATGGTGACGACCCGCGTGACGTGCCCGACGTGCGGTCGGATCGAAGGGCTCTGCAACTGTCCGTTTCTCGTTCGCCCCACCCCCGCCCCACGCCCCAACGTACCCCCGTCCCGGAGGCGGTGAGGGCCGTGGCGGACGACCGAGTCCTGCCCCGGGGGATCGCCGTTCCCGACCTTACCGGCCCCGTGCTCGTCCATTTTGACGGGTCGTGCCAGCCACCGGGCGGCGGAGGGGTCGCGGGATGGGGCTTCGTGATCGAGGGCCCCGGACTCCACTTCGAGGAGTGCGGGCTCGCGACCCGACCGTACTCGCCCCACTCCACGAACAACGTCGCCGAGTACGTCGGCGCGATCCGCGCGCTCGAGCAGCTCCGGTCGATTGGCTACACCCGAGATGTCGTCGTCGAGGGGGATAGCCAGCTCGTGATCCGCCAAATGAACGGAGAGTACGAGGTCCGAGCGGAGCACCTGAAGGCCTACCACGATTGGCTCGGTCAGCTCGCGCGGTCCTTCCGGAAGGTCGAGTTCCGCTGGGTGCCTCGGGAAGAGAATGCCGCCGCCGACGCGCTCTCCAAGGCCGCGGTCGAGGACGCCTGGGAGGACGCGAAGCACCACCGTCCCGTCCGGTCGTTCGCCGCGGTAGAACGCGAACCGGGGGACAAGCCGCCCTGACCCGGGCCGGCGGGCCGCCCGCTAACCCCAGCGCACAGTGTAGACGAGCGTGCGGCCTTCCATCGCCGCGCGAGCCCGCGCCGGGTCGACGTACGTGGCGAACGCGGCAGCCGCTTCCGGGGTCAGCTTCGGTCGGACGCCGTACCCGCGCGGCTCTCCCTGGCCGAGGAAGACCCGGTGAGAGGGGACCTCGACCGCGGGTTCGGACGGGCCGGGGGACGGCTTACGGATCGAGACGCTCATGCGAGCCAGATCCCCTCGCGCGCGACAGATAGCGTGTCGAGGCGAAGACAGGGAAGGACCGCGAGCGGAACATCAAGGTCGTTGATGGGTAACCCGAAATGCACCGGCAACGCCGCGAGAATGGCACGGCCATCGGGGTTGTCGGACACGTCCGCAGAGACGTGTCAGACGCACGTCGTACATAAAGCTGAAAGTTCGACTGGAAATGGAGGGGTGCTGTCCATCACACTGAGGTAAACGTTTGGCGGACATCGGGCGGACCAACTTCGTTCCCGGGGCGTCGTTCGGTGCCCCTTCTTAAAGGTGGGGTCTTAAGCCCGGGTCTCAGTGGAGAGGACGATGGCGGCCTCGGAGATGGGGGAGTTCCTGCGACGAGCGGAGACGCGGCTCCTCGACCTCAGCGTGGAGTCCCAGAAGGCCGATTGGGTCTACGACACCTACATCAACCCCGATAGCGAGCTCCTCGCCGCTCGCGCCGGCGCGCGTCTGATCTCGGCGACGGTCGAGCTCGCGAAGGAATCGACCGGCCTCTCGACGAGCGACCTATCGGCCACGGACGCGAGGAAGGTCAAGCTGTTGCGGCTGATGCTCCCGTTGGTCGCTCCGTCCGACCCCAGCGAGTCCGAGGAGCTCTCCCGCCGGGTGACGACGATGCGGGGGACCTACTCGAAGGGCCGCTACGCTCCCCGGTCATCGCCGGAGCCGCTCGACCTCCAAGGCCTCTCCCGGATCCTCCTCGAGAGTCGCGACGCGACGTTGCTCGAGGAGGTCTGGGGGGGGTGGCATAGCATCGGCCGGGCCATTCGACCCGACTTCGTCCGGTATGTCGAGCTCGCCAACCGTGGCGCCGCCGAGCTCGGGTTCGCGGACACCGGGGCGATGTGGCGCTCCAAGTACGACATGGACCCTGTCGCGTTCGCTCACGAGGTCGACCGACTATGGTCGGAGGTCGAGCCGCTTTATCGAGCTCTTCATGCGTACGTCCGGCGCCGGCTGCTCGAACATTACGGGGAGGACCGGGTGCCGACGCACGGGCCGATCCCCATCCATCTGCTCGGCGACATGTGGGGGCAGTCGTGGGAAGGGACGTTCCCGCTGGTCGCCCCGCCGTCGACCATACCCGACATCGACCTGACGTCCATCTTGGCCAAGCGGGGTCTCTCGCCGACCGAGTTAGTTCGGACGGCGGAGCGGTTCTTCATCTCCCTCGGGTTCGACCCTCTCCCGACCACGTTCTGGGAGCGGTCGATGTTCGTCCGCCCGCGCGACCGAGAGGTCGTCTGCCACGCGAGCGCCTGGGACGTCGACTGCGTCGACGACCTTCGACTCAAGATGTGCATCGAGCTGACCGGTGACGACTTCATGACGGTCCATCACGAGTTGGGTCACAACTACTATCAGCGGGCGTACGCAAGGCAGCCGTTCCTGTTCCGCGAGAGCGCCCATGACGGGTTCCACGAGGCGGTCGGGGACACCATCGCACTCTCGGTCACCCCGGAGTACCTCGTCCAGATCGGCCTCCTCGACCGGCCGACCGACCCGAGCGGGGACATTGGTCTCCTCCTGCAGAGGGCCCTCGACAAGGTCGCGTTCCTCCCGTTCGGTTTCGTGGTCGACAAGTGGCGATGGGACGTCTTCTCCGGGGCGGTCTCCCCGGCGGAGTACAACTCGAGCTGGTGGGAAATGCGTCGCCGGTACCAGGGGGTCGCTCCGCCCCGCCCGCGCGCCGATGAGGAGTTCGACCCCGGCGCCAAGTTCCACGTCCCCGCCAACGTGCCGTACATGCGCTACTTTCTAGCCGACATCCTTCAGTTCCAGTTCCACCGCGCGCTCGCCCGGGAGGTCGGCGCCTCCGGGCCGCTCCACCGCGCGTCGATCTACGGGTCCAAGGAGGCGGGCCGCCGCCTCGCGGCGACCCTCGAGATGGGGTCAAGTCGAGAGTGGCCCGACGCACTGGAAGCGCTCACTGGAGACCGTCGGATGGAATCCCAAGGCCTCCTCGAGTACTTCGCGCCGCTCCAGCGGTGGCTCGACGAGCAGAACCGCTCGAGCCCCGTCGGATGGTAGCCGACCGCCGCCTATCCCCTTCCTGGACCGAAGGGGAACGGCGTCGGGTCCTCCGCGAGCTTCGGGCCCGCACCGGCTCCTCCGGGATCGCGTCCCTCCGTACCTACCTCGGCTCACCGGTCCCGGTCCTCGGCGTAAGCGTACCCGACCTGCGCGCGGTCGCGAGCGCGGTGGCCCGCAGACTCGGGGGGAGGTCGCGCGCCGAAGCACGGAAGCTCGTGCGCTTGCTGTGGGAGGGGACATCCTTCGAGGAGAAGGAGGTGGCGATCGAGCTCCTCGGCCGCCCGCCGCTCGTCGAGGACGAACTCACATGGCGGCTCGGGGCCGGTTGGGTGGACACCGCTACCGGCTGGGCACTGTCGGACAGTCTCGCCTCAGGTCCTCTTGCGACCCAGGTCGCGGCCCACCCCGCACGGTTCGCGGAGCTCCTCCGCTGGACGCGCTCGAAGAACATCTGGCGCCGGCGGGCTTCGACGTATGCGCTCCGAGCGTGGGTCCGGGCGGGCGAGCTCGACCGGCCTTTCGAGATACTGACCCGCCTCCGGGGGGACCGCGAACGTTGGGTCCAACGGGCGGTCGGCACCTGGCTCCGGGAGTGCTGGAAGAGGGACCCCGCCCGGACCGAGCGATTCCTTCGGCGGGAAGTGCGCCATCTCGCTCCCGTCACGATCACTGTCGCGACGGAGCGGGCTCCGAAACGCTTGCGGGAGGAGCTCCGTCGAGCGAGCCGGCGGCGGCCCGTCGGGCGGTGAGGGTATTAGATTCCCGACCCATTGTTCCCGACGATGCTCCTGGGTCCTGGGGAGAACGTGCTCCGTAGCGCCTATGCGGTCGCCAGCCGCGGGGATGGAACCGACGGGCCCCCGAAAGGCCCCGGCGTCCTCTACGTGACGACCGCACGGATCGTCTTCGAAGCGCCCGCGGCCCGAGGCCGCCTCGGACGACGCCCGCTCGTCGAGACCGAGACCCAGCTCGATGCCCCTCTCCACGATGTGAAGAACGTGGCCGTGCGCCGAGGCCGCATCGGTCGGCCGCGGCTCGTGCTCGAGCTCTCCCACGGTCGGCCGTTGTTTGACGTCCTCGAGCCGGAGGCGTGGATCAGCACGATCGCCCAGGCGAAGCAGGCGCTCCCGCCCTCCGCGGGGCCAGGATGGGGTTGGACCCACACGATCGAACGGCAGGTGGTCAAGGTCCGTTGCCGATTCTGCGGAGCCCTTGGGAACGAGGTCGACGGGAGATGCCCGTCGTGCGGCGCTCCGCTCTAGCCGACACGCGGGGCCTCAGAACGGCAGTTCCGTCAGGAGCCGACGGAAGCCCGATATCGTCCAAGCGACCGCGATGCCCCCGACCCCGAGGGCGAGCCCGGCGGAGACGAGCCCGAGCGAAAGGGAAGCCGGCGAGGGCGAGAGGAGGGCGAACGTTCCCGGGACCAGGATCGCGAACAGGAGCACCATGCCCGAACCGGTCGCGGCGAGCATCCCGCCCGGTCGCAGGAACTGGGGGCGCGGCCGTTCCTGGAAGTCGGAGTACCGCGATGCGAACGCAAGCCCCCAGAACGTGAGCACGACCGAGGCGGCGACGAGGAGGAGGAGAACACCGAGGACGTCGCCCACCGGGAGCCCGAAGTAGATGCCGACCACGAGGCCGAGGACCCCCGCTACGACCAGGGATGGCAGCAGGACGAACGCGGCCTTGGCCCGTACGAGACTCCCTGCAGAGAGCGGGTACGCGAACAGCGACTGGATGGCGCGTCGCTCCTGTCCGAGCGACGTGCCGGCGATGAGCAGGGAAAAGAATCCGGCGACCCACCCCATCCACAGCACGGAAACGAACCCACCGAACGCGCCCCCTTCCACGAGCACGAGGACGATCAGTACGATGGGGACGACGAGCGTGGGGAGCATCTCACGGCGCCGAGTGAGGCCCTTCAGGTCCTTCGAGACCAGCGCGGACTCCGAGGCACTGAGGCCGAAGAGCGCCAGAACGGGATTCCGGGCGGCATACCGATGCTCCTCGAGACGGACCTCGGCGGAGGACGGAACCCAGTAACGGACCCGAAGCTCGCCCGCGAGGTAGACCAGCACCACCACGAAGGCCACCTCCCCGAGCGCGAACGCAACGCCGAGGACCAGGTTCCCTCCGATCAGTTGGGTCAGCGCCTCGGTCGACCAGAAGAACGGGACGGCGGAGGTTACGAGACCGACCGCCGAAAGCCGTTGCGCGAGCCCGAGCAGGAACACCGGGTTGAACGCAAGCTGGAGCGTGAGGATGACGACGATGAGGACGACCGCCCGAAGGACGAGGCTCACCTGACCTCGACGGCCGGCGCCGGCCGAGCTTGCCCGTTGGGTGGCGGAGCGGACCATCTCGATAAGGACCGCCCCCTCGAACAGCGCAACGATGGTCAGGAGGACGGTCACGAGATACGCGACGAGGGTCCCCCCGTAGAGTGCGAACGGCAGGAGAACGCCGAGGGCCAGGGCAGCCGCCGGAGAGTACGTGTACGCGATCGCCGCGGCGGACGCGGCGACGTACTCGGTCGGGGTGAGCGGCAACCAGTTCGCGGCATCGCTGCCCGCGAACTTGGCCGTGGTCGTCAGCTCGAACATGACGCCGGCGACCAGGACCACGCCGACCGCGACAAGGGGGAGAAACGGGAGGAGCGCGTTCGCGAGCGCCGCGAACTGATGGGTTCCGAGCGAGCTCCCGCGCGCCGCCCCGAGCGTGAGCCCGAAGACCACGAGGAACAGGATGAGGTCCACGCCCGCGATGAGCTGGGGCTGCCCCAGGAGGCTGTTCGGGTTGGACGAGCTCCGACCCGACCGGAGCTGCGAGGCGACCAAGGTCGCTGCGAGACGTCGAACGCGGTGGACGTCCATCGTCCTCCTACTATCGGCTGAGGGCCTCGACCACGTCGCGTAGGTCCCCGGTGCCGGTGAGGGCGAGGAAGACCTCCTCGAGGCCTTGCCCCGCAAGCCCGGCCCGGTCCCGCAGGGCCGCGACCGTACCCGACGCGAGGACGCGGCCGTGACCGAGGATCACTACTCGGTCGCAGATCGATTGGGCGATCTCGAGCACGTGGGTACTGAAGAGGACCGCGACACCCTCGTGGGCCGCTAGGTTCCGGAGCACGTCCTTGGTCACCCGCGCGGACCGCGGGTCCAGACCGTTGAGCGGTTCGTCCAGGACGAGGAGCCGAGGGCGATGGGCGAGCGCCGCGATGAGGGCGACCTTCTGCTTCATCCCCTGCGAGTAGCCGCTGATCAGCGAGTTCTCGTGGCCCTCGAGCTCGAGCCCGGTCAGGAACTGTCGGATGCGGTCCCGTCGGGTCGACGGGTCGAGACCATACATGTCCGCCACGAAATCGAGGTATTCGGCCCCGGTGAGGAACTCGTAGAGCGCCGGCGACTCCGGAACGTACCCGATCTGGCGCTTCGTCTCCACGGGGTTGTCGCGAACGTTTCTCCCGAAGAGGCGGATCTCTCCGGAATCGGGACGCACGAGCCCGAGGACCGCCTTCATGGCCGTTGACTTCCCCGCGCCATTCGGTCCGAGCAGCCCGACGATCTCTCCCGCCGCGACGGAGAAGCTCACGGAATAGAGCGCGTCCACGAACCCGAACGCCTTCGAAACCCGGATGACCTCGAGGGACGTCGAGGTGCCCGCCGGGGCTGGGCTGAGAGGTGGTGCCTTCGAAGGAAGTGAGGCCATCGGCCGGACCGAGATGCGGACCACCGCTCATTAACCCGAGGGGCGACTACGGCAGGGGACAAACGGCAGACCTCGAGGAAGTACGGACTCGGCGCTCCGACGCTGTTATGACGGGGGAGTCCTCTGGGGATGCCGAGAGACAGCCCATGACCGTGGACTTTGTGCTGAAGAAGACGTCGAGCGTGCGCGTCGCCGCCATCCGATGGACCGGACCCTACAGCGAACGCCGCATCCAACAGCGGTTCGAAGAGGTCGAGAAGTGGGCACGGGCTCGCGGCCTTCGTACCGGTCGTTGGATCTTCCGGGAACCGGGCACCCGCGTCTGGGATACCGCTATCGAGGTCCGCGGGAGGGCTCGGTCCAAGGGGCGGGTGAAGCTCCGGACGCTACCGGCCGGTACCGTCGCCAGTGTGCGTTTCGACCCCGACGTGGTTTCCCCCCGGATCGTTTATCACGGGCTTTCCGACTGGTTGCGCTGGCAGCGCAAAGAGAAGGAGATCCGCTCGGTCGTTTCCTACCGCGAGGTCTACGAAGGAAACCCCTGGAAGGACAAGCGGGCCTGGTCGAGGACCGAGGTCCAGTTCGTCGTTCGGAAGTAGACGGCTTCGTTCCGCCACCCGCCCCCCTCCGCACGGGTCGCGTGGAAATTCCACCATCCAAGCCTAGATAACTCGGGATACCCTGGGAGGACGAGTCGTCGGAGCGTGGAAGGATGGCAACAACGTCGATTCCCGGGAGCGAGCAAGACCGGACCGGCCTCTTTCGAGTCGCCACCGGTGCGGGCGTGGGCCTCGCGGCGGCGCTGCTCGCGATCGTGATACCGGTCGTCTTCCTTCTCATCGCCTCGTATGGCCCCACCGGTTTCCTGTCGCTGCATCAGACCGCGTTCGTCGACGCGACGGCGTTGCTCATCCTCGCCGGTGCCATCCTCTTCCTCGTCTGCCTGTTCTTCTACCGACGCGCATTCGCCCTCCTTCGCAAGTTGGACCCCCGATTCACGGTCGCGTCGATCCTCTGCTGGATCGGGACCCTCGGGTTCGTCCTCATCCTGATAGCCGCGGTGGTGATCGTCGGCTCCTCTAGCTCGCTGCTATCGTGCGTCAGCGGTCATCCTTCCCACGCGCTCACCTGCCTGAGCTCCGGAGAGCCTCTCGGGGCGTACACGGGCCTCGTCGGGTTCTGGCTGGGGTGGCTCGGCGGAGTCGGTATCGTGCTTGGACTATCGGCCGGATCGTCCCGGTTCAAGACCCGGGAGATCGCGGTCGGCGCGGCCCTCTACGCGATCCTGTTGCTCGCCCTCGTCGGACCGTTCATCGCCCTCGTCGTCTCTTTCCCCGGGGTCGAGTACCTCCTCGCACTCGTTCCGATCCTATCGCTGCTCGCCCCGTACTTCGTCTTCCGAGGGGCCAACCGAGACTGGCCGACCGGAGCCGGAGCACAATCGGCGAACTGAAATCGGTCGCCGGCTTGCGCCATCCCTCCGTCGGCCGAGGTCCCCGCCCGGGGGTCGGCGTGGAGAGGGGAGACCGATGTCCGAAACCGCGCGAGGGACGCCACGACCATCCGAGACCGCCACGCTGGGAGGAGGGTGCTTCTGGTGCACCGAGGCGATCCTCTCGGAGCTCGCCGGCGTTTCGAGCGTCACGTCAGGGTACGCCGGCGGGACGGTTCCCCGACCAACGTACGAGCAGGTGTGTTCCGGGCGGACCGGCCACGCCGAGGTCGTCCAAGTGACGTTCGACCCGAGCGTCATCAGCTACCACGACCTGTTGACCATCTTCCTGACGACCCACGACCCGACGAGCCTGAACCGACAGGGGAACGACGTGGGCACCCAGTACCGTTCCGTGATCTTCTGCCACTCGTCCGCCCAGCGAGCGACGGCGGAGCAGGTGATCGGCGAGCTCGAGGCCGCGCAGCTCTGGAAGCGGAAGATCGTCACCGAGCTCGCGTCGTTCACCGAGTTCTACCCCGCAGAAGAATACCATCGCGACTACTTCCGGCGCAACCCGGGCAGTGGCTACTGTGCCGCCATCATCGCGCCGAAGGTCTCCAAGTTCCGGAAGCAGTTCGCCGCCCGTCTCAGACCAAGTTGATCGGCGTCTACGCGGGGACCCGCGTCAGACGGCGAGGTAGAGGAAGTACGCCGCAAAGGCGAAGATCACAATCCCCGACACAACGACTACGGCCCGAGCGATGCCCGGCCGCCGCTCGGTGCCGGCGTGCACTGCCCCGGGAAATGCCACGACCCAAACTGCGATAGCTCCGAAAAGGCCGACGAACAGGACCCATCCTCCGAAGTAGGCGAACGCCAGACCCGCGGTGAGCCACCAAACGATTTGGAATGGGTTCGAGACCCCGAGGCCTATCGCCTTCGTGTACGTTCGCAGGCCTGTAGTTTCGGGAGGAGCTTTTCCCGACATCCCTCGCAGAACGCCGACTCCAAGGGAGACCATCACCGCAGCGCCGACGAGATAGATCCATCTCAACCCAGCCGACAGGTCAACCGCGGAGTGCAACGCGTAGACGAGGACCCCGAGGACAAGGTCCGCGCTCATGGCGCCGAGACCCGCGGCCACTCCCTCGCGGAAGGATCGGACCGACTGCGAAGCGATGAACGCGTTCATCGGGCCCGGAGGTATCGTCAGGGAGAACCCCAACGCGAGGCCGAACGCAAACTCGAAGATCGGCGCGGTCACGGTCTCTTCCCCTAGCGCCGTAGCCTCCCGGCTGGCCCTGGCCGGTGGACCGCGCCGTCGCCCGTACGCTAACCCGGAGGCGGAGGAACCTGGCGCGCCTCAACGGTGATGACGCGCTCGACCGGAGGCTTCCACATCAACGCTAGGATCCCACCGATGAGGGTCAGCAGGAAGCCCACTACGAAGCCACCCAACGCGACCGCGATGCTTACGAGGGCGAAGACGACCGCGAGGGCACCCCAGACCGTGTGTGCCGAGGGGACTAGGATCATCAGGAATCCCACGATGATCGTAACTAGACCGAGCAGAAGCCCGAGGAGGAAGATCCCGCTCGAGAACCCGAAGGCGGCGAATATGGCGCCAATCAAGGCGAAGACGAGGCCCCCGATCAGGATGAAGAATCCGCCGAGGATCGTCAGGACACCGGCTCCCACGGGTCGCGGCATGCCATCTGGACAGATGCGAAAGGAGAAAAAGACGATTCCGCGCCGGGGACCCCGTGCGACAAGAAATCGGCGCCGACGAGCTCATCGATTTCGACCCCGCGTGGGGGCTCTCGAAACCGGAAGTTCGCCCCCTACCGCGGGTCGACGCCGAAGTAGGTTCGAGTCCAGCCGAACATTAAATACAAGTTTAAACCACGGCGGAACCTTTCTATACTAAGGCGCCTCGTCGCCGTCCGCTATGTCTCCGTCGACGTTGGGCCGAAAAGCAATCTGGCTGCTGCCGATCGTATTCGTCGTCTGTGCGCTCATGGTCCTTCCGGCCGGCGCATTCCTCGGTAGCGCTGCCGCAGAACCGGTCTCATCCTCGGGAGCCTCCACGTCCCACAGCTCAGCCCCCTCGGCCGTGGGGGGCCCCGCAGCGCCGTCGAGCGCGGCAAGTTTGATGTCGCACTCCTCCGCCCTTCCCGCCCCACCGAAGGGCTCGGTTCTCCCCTCGACCTCGACCGCTCTCGGCGCGGCCACGACGTCTCAGCAGTACGCCAAGGCTCTCGACCAGATCGCGTCGAAACCCGGGGTTACCGTCTCCAGCTCACTTGACGCTCTCGCGGCGGATATCGCCGCGGGGAAGATCTCCCCCTCATCCGTCTATCTACCGAATCTCAATCTGCTTGAATCAGGACCTCACACTCCGAGCCAGAACGTGGGCGCGGGTTACACGGCCTCGCCCGCTCCAATGGGTATCGGCGATTTCGGACTCGGCACGTCCCCCTACACCTACAACTCCTCCCACTTCGAGGGGTCTCTAACGCTGAACGCGGCGAACGGGACCTACCCGGGGGCATACTACTTCATCACCCCGCCCGGGGCCACCGGTGGTTCGTACAACTCGCCGTACTATCTCGGCATCCAGCTCAACACGGTGACCACGAACGTTTCGGTCCCGGGTAACAACCAGACCGCATTCTGGACCCAGAACGTGGTTACGCTCAACGGCAATTGGGTCCAGTTCGAGGACAACGTCTGGAACTTCTCGAACACTCATGGCCTCCTCCTCCCTGGCTCGATCCTTTCGGGCAACGGGAACTACGTTGCGCCTAGCTACTACTACGACTACGGGCCGGCGGTCCCGCTCACCTTCCCGGTTACGATCGACCTCTACAACAACGTCAGCGTCGTCAATCACATGGACCAAGTGACCTTCGGCTACCGCGTCGTCGACTCCAAGGGTGCGTTCCAAGGGGTCTACGATACCGTCGTCTTCAACAATATCTGGGCGCCGTTGAACCCGGAGTACAAGCCCGCCTTCCAGGTCAGCGGGCAGTACACGACCCCGCTCGGTCTCGACTATGACGCCGAGCTCATCTTCGGTGGCCCTGGCGGCGGCTCGAACGCCGTGCTCAACAACCTCAGCGGCACGGAGACCCTCCAGTACTCGAACCAGGCCAGCGGCGGCTGGACCTCCGTTCCCTCCGCGTACGACTTCGGCACGGACACCGGCGAGACCGCGATCGGCGTGGCGGAGACATGGACTCCCGGAGGGACCGTAGGCCTCAGCGCGGGTCCCTCACTGCTCTACGGACTCTGGAACTCGGTGCCGTACACCTCGGTGCCATCCGGCTCGATCGAGTACCAGGGAACCATGAGCCCTAGCTACGGCTTCGCCTTCATCGGCGATTACACCACGCTCTATTCTAACGTCTCATACCTCCCCACGAACGCGAACGGCGGCTTCCTGACCTACCTTCCTCCGACTGGAACCAACAACCCGACCTACTACGCGTACTTCCTGGCGGATGGCTACGCCCGACCGACGATCCCTTACTCGTTCACCGCCGCAGCGACTGGAGTTACCATCGCTCTTGCACTGAGCCCTGGCACGGACACCGCCCCGCTCTACATCGACGGGAACACCCAGGCGCAGGCAGCGGCGGTCGCCCTTACGGGATGGACATCCGGTCCGTACATCTTCTCCGGCCTCACCCTCCTGAATGGTACCGGCGGAGCCTACGACGCGTTCTTCTTTGACCACTTGAACGACTGGGGATTCGTATCGTGGAACTTGTTCCAAGCCACCGGCGTCACGGCGCCCATCAACGTGACCGGCATGACCCAAGGGAACAGCGATTACCCCGCGATGGGAGACAATGAGTACTTCCTGGACGGACCCCCAATCCACTCAGCCTCGACGCTGCTCGGGATTGCGCCCGCGCTGACGAACTCGCTCCCCGGGTACGGACAGCTGGTCGCCTTCTACTCGGACCCCCAGGTGCAGGTCTATAACCAGGAGTCCCCGGGTTATTTCGGTGGGTCGTCGCTAGACCCCTCCGGGTACTACAACCTGAATCCTGCCGGCGGTGGAGTGGTGCTCTGGAACACACCCGATGTCTCGGTGAACGACGCTGTAGCCACTGACGGGTCGTACGGTGTGTACGTTGCCGGTTCGCCGGACGCAACGGTCAGCAATGTCTACTCTGAAATCGGCGCGAACGCGGTTTCGGTCGCCGGCTCGACTGACGCGACCGTCACTAACGTAGAAGCCGAGTACAGCGTCTGGACGTACAACAACGAAGGTTGGGTAAATCAGACGCCGTTCGGGGTCTACGACGACGGGAGCCTCGGCGGGACGTTCTCGGACATCTCGGCCTACTACGGCGCGGTCGGCTTCGCGGACTTCTTCGGAACCGGCGCCGTTGTCAACGACGTCTTCGCGGTAGGCCCCTCACCCAGCGTCCCAGACTCCAACATCGACTACTTTGCGATCGGCACTCTCCTGGATGGCGCGTTCGACACGTCCATCAACAATACCCTGGTCTACCCCTACGCGATCGGAGTCGTGGATGGCGCCTATGGGTACGGCAGTTACGGGACAACGATCACGAACATCTCGGCCTACGGCTTCGGTGATACGGCCCTGACCGTCGTTCTGTACTCCTCGGACTACACGACCATCACGAACCTCTACGCCGCGGACACCTATGAGGGAGCCTTCCTCGAAGGCGCTCAGAACACGACGTTCACCAACGCGGAATTCGCGGTCGCCACGTACGGAGTCTTTGGGCTGGGCCCGAACTACGTCACCTTCGACAACCTGACTCTCTGGGATAACGAAGGCGGCATCGTGGGCGAAGGCTGGGGTAACACGACCTTCCTGGGGACTACCATCGTGGAGAACTACTACGGGGTTGACCTGGAGTACGTGTACAACACGGCATTCACCAACACCAACATGAGCGACAATGACTACGGGGTCTACCTGGAATTCCCAATCCTGACCTCGTTCACGAACCTGAACGTAAGCGAGTCCGATTATGGTGTGTACCTCGCGGACGCGGTCACAACGACCCTCACAAACATCGTCGGTTACGGGTCGGTCGCGGTGTACGTGGACGGAGGCACCTCGGTCACCGCCACGGGCATCACGGCTGAGGACGAGATCTACGATGCCGCGGTCTACCTGTACGACGGTTCCGGCGCGACGGTCAAGGACGTCTCTTCCAGCGATTATGATGCCGGGGTTGAGTTCGACGAGTGGACCACGGCGACCGTGAGCACGGTCACGGCGACGAACACTTCCGTCGGCGTGTTCATCACGGAGTCGAGCCACATCTCGGTTTCGGGCGTCACCGTATCCACGGACGCGCTCGGCGTGGGGATCGAAGACGGCTCGAGCTACATCTCGGTCACCGGCGTATCGGTTACCGACGATGAGTTCCCGGACTACTCGATCGGGGTGGACGCGAGCGACAGCAGTTACGTCTCGGTTAGCCAGGTTACCGTCTCGGACCAGTCTCTCGGTGTCGAGATGGATGACACGTACGAGAGTTCGGTGACCACCCTCACCGTCTCGGGCGAGTCGATCGGTGTCTGGGTCGAGGACGAATCGGAATGGACCACGGTGAACACCGCCACGGTAACGAACATGTCGATCGCGGTCTTCTCTGAGGACTCCTACGAAACTGTCGTCAGCGGGGTCACGGCGACCAACACCACGCTCTCGAACCCCTGGCCGAACAGCTATCCGTGGGATCTTGGGGATTATGGGGGGGTCGCCGCAGTGCTAACGTATGATGACTACCTCGATTCCGTCTCGAACGTCGTTGCCACTACTTACCCGGCGGCGTACTATGACTACGAGTCGTACGACCCGGGAGTCAGCAACGTCAACGCCACTTCGAGCGAGTATGCGATCGTCCTGGACGACACCGCCTACGGAGTGTTCAACAACGTCGGGGCGTACAAGGACTTCGAGGGTATGTACATCTTCGACGATGCGCGGTACAACGTCATCACGGGGAGCTCGTTCGTTGACTGCACGAGCTACGGGATCGGCATCTACGGCGGGTACGAGAACCTGATCTACGAGAACAATTTCATCGGGAACAACGGGGCGACCACCACTTTCAACGCGGCCCACATCCAGGCGTACTCCGGGGACGAAGAAGGGTACAACTACTTCTCCGCGCAGTCCATCGGTGACTACGTCGGGAACTACTGGTCCGACTGGCACTCCTACAACGCGAACGGTACGTTGGCCCCCTATCCGATTGGGGATGGCAACTGGGACTACTACCCGCTCGGCGGACTCGAGGGAACGGTCGCGGTAACCTTCTACGAGACGGGGCTGGTCTCGGGCGCCACCTGGTCGGTGACGTTCAACGGTGCCACCCAGTCGACCGCGAACACCTGGATGACCTTCTACGCTCTCCCCGGAACATATGCGTTCACGGCGGGCAGTGTCGTAGGCTACACAGTTAGCCCCTCGTCCGGAAACGTAACTGCGACCGGAACGGCCGTCACCGACTCTCTGGCCTATTCGTTGATCCCGCCGACCCCGGCTGTGTACACGGTTACACTGACCGAGAAGGGTCTACCCGCGGGAGCAACGTGGTCGGCGATCGTCGGCGGCGTGTTGGGGACGTCGAACACGTCCAAGGTCACGATCGAAGTGGGAGCTGGTACATTCGCGTACCAGATCCCGGCGATCGCGGGCTACACCGCGTCCCCGTCGAGCGGTAGCATCACCGTCTCGGGAGCGTACGACCTCTCGGTCCAGTTCACCGTGGTGACCTATGCGGTGACGGTGACGGAGAGCGGGCTCTCGAGCGGCCAGAGCTGGTCGGCGACCGTGAATGGGAATACCCAGACCTCGACCGGAGCGGCGATCACGTTCTCCCTGGCGAATGGGACGTATTCGTTTAGCGTCGCGAACGTGAGCGGCTACACGCTCTCGAGCGGGACCGGCTCGCTCACGGTGAACGGAGCCCCGACCGGGGTGTCGGTCAGCTTCGCCCCCACCACCTCGACCTCGGTCGTATCGACGGACACGTTCAACACGTGGCTCGCGGTGCTGATCGCGATCGCGGTGATCGCGCTCGTGATCGGCCTCCTGGCTCTGTTCTTGCGACGCCGGCCCGAACAGCAGCAAGGGACCGCGCCGGCCGCCGGGGCTTCGGCAACCGCCCCGGCCGACTCTGCCGGAGCGTCCGCGTCTCCCGCCTCGGGTGACGCCGGGAGCACCAGCTGGAGCGAGGGACCGCCCGCCGGGGGATCGCCGCCGAGCTAGGCCCGATCGGACCCCCGAAGCAACCCTTTCCTCTCCCCCGGGCCGGACCGGCCCGGGGTGACTCTTGTTTTCAACGACCTCAGGACAAATGGGACGCGGGCGGCGGCTGCGGCCCCGGTCGATGCCTTACTTCGACGGACTCTAACCGGAGAGGTCGTCTTCCTGTTCGACCACGATCATGTGGCCCATCCGGTCGCGCTTCGTCTCGAGGTACGGGCGGTTGATGTCGTTCGCCGGGATCTCGACCGAGATCCTCCCGGAGATGCGGACGCCGTGCTTCTCGAGCTCCTGGACCTTCGCGGGATTGTTCGTCATGATCCGGATCGAGCGGACGTGGAGCGCCGAGAGCATGTGGGCCGCGATCTCGTAGTCCCGCTCGTCAGGACGGAACCCGAGCAGCTCGTTCGCTTGGACGGTGTCGTATCCCGAGTCCTGGAGCTGGTAGGCGCGGATCTTGTTGACGAAGCCGATGCCGCGACCTTCTTGCCGCAGGTACAGGACGATTCCCCGCTCCATCCGACCGATCCGTGTGAGCGATTCGAGAAGCTGGTCACGGCAGTCGCACCGCAGGGACCCGATCGCGTCCCCCGTCAGGCACTCCGAGTGGACGCGTACGGGGACATCCTCCTGTTCGAACACGTCCCCGTGAACGAACGCGGCGTGGTCCTGTCGGTCGAGGCAGTTCTCGAACGCCACGACCTGGTAATCGCCAAAGCGCGTAGGGAGCTTCGCGAGGGCCCGGACGCGCACGCAGTTGTCCGGAGGGCCGTCACACCGATGTTCTTCGCCCTCCCGTAGGAGCTGTTTGGCGATCGGACCGGGAATCCCCATGGCCGTTCCCGCCCGGATGGCCCGCGGGGCTTGATAACGGTTCAGGGCGCTCCGTTCCGGCGGACAGCAGGTGGCATTGGGGGAATCGCGTCCCCTTCGGGCCGGCCGCCTACGTCAGCACGTGGATGTTGTGCCGCGCGCTGATCTCGCGCAGCTTCTTCGGCCACACCGTGACGGTGACCTCTCCGATGTGCGCCTTGCGGAGGAGCAGCATCTGGGTGCGGCCCTGGCCGATCCCGCTGCCGATGCTGAGCGGGATCTGTCCGTTCAGGATCGCCTGGTGGTACGGGAACTTGAGGAAATCGAGCTGATTCGACATCGAGAGCTGCTGGCGGAGCGTCTCCGCGGTCACCCGGATGCCCCCGCTCATGAGCTCGTGGCGGCGTCGGGTTATGGGATTCCAGACGAGGATGTCCCCGTTGAGACCGTGCATGGGTCGGCCGTCCTCCGAGCGGGTCTCGGTGACCCAGTCATCGTAGTCGGCGGCCCGCATCTCATGCGGGTACCCGTCCTTGAGCGGCCAGCCGATCCCGATGAGGAACACCGCCGGGTGCTTCTGCAGGATCGCGGTCTCCCGCTGCTTCCGCGGAAGGTCCGGGTAGGTGTCTAGGAGGTCCTCCGCGTGCAGGAAATAGATGTCGTCGGGCAGGTTCGGGTAGCGCGGGTCCTTGAGCTGCGGGAAGAGCCGTTGGACGTGCTTCTGGGCCCCTGTGATGACCTTCCAGATGCGCCGGACCGTGTCCTTGAGGTAATCGAGGTTCCGGTCCTCGACGGTAATCGCCTTCTCCCAGTCCCACTGGTCGACGTACGCGCTGTGGTCGTGGTCCAGGAAGTAATCCTTCCGCACGGCCCGCATATCGGTGATGAGCCCCTCACCGGACTGAAGGTCGAACTGCTTCAGGGCCATCCGCTTCCACTTGGTCGCGGCCTGCACGACCTGGGCGTCTACCGGGTGGAGGTCGCGGTCGTTCGAGATGTGGAATTGGATCGGCGTGCGGGACCCGTCCCGGTCGAGCATGTCGTTGACACCGCTCTCGGTCTCCACGATGAGCGGCACCTGGACCATCATCAGGTTGAGCTCCTTGCACAGGTGCTCCTCGATGTAGCCCTTGACCGCGTAGATGGCGTGCTGAGTCTGACGAGGGGACAGGAGCGGCTCGTAATCCCCGGGCAGCACTCGGTCGACCTCTTCGTACGTGCCGATGCCCGGACCGGCGAGGTCGGCCTTCTTGTTCTCGGCGACGTCAGTGACCGTCATCACCGAGAGGGCGGAGTGCGCGGGAATAAACCCCCCGTCAAACCTGCTCGACACCGCGGTTCACGCGCGACGCGAACGGGGTGCCCGGACCCTTCGGAGGATGGGTTTGTACCGAGTGGGCGTCCGTGCTCGGCTCCGTGCGAGGGAACGATGCCCGAACCCTCCCTTGGCTCGACCGACTGGGTTTATGAGGCCGACCGCCGATGAACTATGTGGTCGGACCCCAACCGGGAATATGGTCGACCTTCCACAGGAGTTCCGCACTACCCCCTTCTCCTACTACGTGTGGAGCCGAAGCCGCCGAGCGGGCCACGTCCTGGCCTACGCCATCGCGAAGTTCGGCGACCCTTCGTTCCGGTGGATGACGGTCCGCGAACTCGCGTCGGAACCCTCGGTCGAGGAGGCATGGGTCCATCGTCTCATCCCCGAACCGCGGATCATCCCGCCGTTTTCGGACGCCGAGTTCGTTACGGAGCCGCGCGTACCCAGGGGGGCCATGGATTCGTTGATCCGCCCCGATAGCGCCGCAGCGGACCGGACGGCGCTCGACCACTTCTTCCTCCTACCGCAACGACTCCAGCGGATGTTCGACGAGTTAATCGCTCTCCCGGCACCTCGGTTCCTCGTCGTCGCGAACACGAACCGGGTCCGCCAGTTCTATCCGACCAACCCGGACCGCCTTCGAGCGTACACGGACTTGTTCCCCCGCAACGGGTTCTCGATGATCACCACCTCGATACCGCCTCCTTACGAGGGCCGCCACGGTTTCGGTATCGTCCTACGGCTGAACGTCGATTCCGCCGAGGAGTGGCGGGCGGCCCACCTGGTGGTCGAGAAGGGCCTGCCGACGGGGGAGTTCCGGACGGGAGCGACGTTCCCCTCGGAACGGCTTCCCTGGTATCTCGAGGCCGGCGCGGAGATCGAGAAGGCCTCCGTCTAGATCGGGACGACCCGAAGAACTCCATCGGAGCTCCGGGCGCCTGCCAACATGTCCTGATCGCGAGATTCCCGGCGCGAACCGATTCTCCTGAGGACCGAATGTCTAAAGCCCCGGGGCGGAGCCCCTTTCGGTGGATGGCGAGGCTCAGAACCAGCGTGAAGCGGATTCATCCGCCCCGCGGGAGCCGATGAGCGAGGACCCTCCCGCGGGCGTCATCTACGCCAAGGAGTGGCTCGCCCGGTTCCGAGCCCAGTTCGACGAGGCGGCGAACGACCCCCGAACGGCCCTCGGCCTCTTCTATGAGCGGCACCGCCGATTCACCGCAGGGCCGGGTTTCCTACCGCCCAGCCGCCCGGAGTACACCTACGAAGAATGGAATCGGACCTTCGCCGCGTTCCTCGGCACGCTCGCTCGCGACTTCGGTCTCGTCCAAACGCCCGGCTGGACCGACCTTCCCCAATTGATGTGGTTCTGGCACGGTATCCCCGATCGGCCGGCGGTTACGATCCGGGAGGTCAAGGTCGCCGCCGAGTCGGTCGTGGACCACGACATTCCCTCGGTCGTGAACTCCGGTGCCCTGCTCACCGTTCTCGTCATCTACCCAGACTACCCCGCTCCCCGCGGGGCCAACTCGGTAGAGGAAGCGACCGACCGCTGGCGAGCGAGGGTCGGAGAGGAGCTCGGGCGCCTCGGGCTCACCCGCGAGTTCCTCCTGACTACAATCAGCGCCTTCGACTGGAACCTTCCCGCTCCCTGGAAAGGGTTCGCCTGGCATCCGAGCCAGCGATCGATGATTCCCGTTGAGTAGCTTCCCGAGGTCGTTTGTCCCCACCGACAATCGTGGGAGCGTTCCCTCTAGGGAGTCCCGGGCGCGGGGCGGTCGCGCGCCGGGGGCGAGACCGTCGAGGAGAAGCGGATTCCCATGAGGA
>Ga0326727_10002993_pt1 | contig 55525 bp, 51 predicted proteins | sample MB2enrmetagenome_FD_207643 | JGI IMG/M metagenome (GOLD analysis project Ga0326727, IMG submission 207643) | Lab enriched peat soil microbial communities from McLean, Ithaca, NY, United States - MB29MY | ecosystem: Environmental > Terrestrial > Soil > Wetlands > Peat | place: USA: New York...
GCCTTGGAACACTGATTTCAGCCGAAGCGCAAGGCGGCTACGCTCGGCATGGTCCGTCGGCGCCAACCTCCCGCGCTCCGAAGCTGGTGTCTACTGCATTGGACAACCTTATCAGCGAATTGGGGAGTATCCATGCGGGTTTGCGGCAAGTCGTCACAGCAAGATTAATGCCAGTTTAGGAATGGCCTCTGAATTGCTCGGGCGCCCCCGATTGCAATCCCCGCTTCTGGCCGATAGAATGGCAGTTTAGCCATATGCTCCCAGGCGCACTCCGCATAGAAGATTCGAAGCTTGAGCGCATCGCCGAAAAGGTTTTGGCGGGCGAGCGTCTCAGTTTCAACGAGGGCGTTACGCTCTACGAGTCCGGCGACCTGCTCGCCCTCGGTTTCCTTGCCAACCACGTGCGCGAAAAACTGCACGGGAAGCGGACCTATTTCAACGTCAATCGGCACCTCAACCCCACGAATGTGTGCGTGGCCAGTTGCCGGCTCTGCGCATTCGGCCGCAAGCCAGACGCGCCCGCCGCTTACACGATGGCCCTCGAGGAAGCCTTTCGGATCGCCGGCGAGGGCTGGTCCGAGGCAGTAACAGAATTCCACATCGTGGGTGGCCTGCATCCGGACCTGCCGTTCCAGTACTACCTGGATCTGATTCGAGGGCTAAAGGAAAGGTTCCCGACCGTACACTTGAAGGCTTTCACGGCCGTCGAGATCGGCTACTTCTCGCACATTACGCAGATGCCGATCCGAGAGATCCTGGAGAAGCTCAAGGAAGCGGGAGTGAGCTCGCTGCCGGGCGGGGGCGCGGAGATTTTTGCCCCGGAAGTGCGCCGGGTAATCTGCGACCACAAGATCGGCGCCTACACCTGGCTGAAGGTGCACCGCATCGCGCACGAGCTGGGTCTGCCATCGAACGCCACCATGCTCTACGGGCACATCGAATCCTCCCCGGACCGCGTTGACCATTTGCTGCAATTGCGCAATCTCCAGGACCAGACGCACGGCTTCCAGACCTTCATCCCGCTCGCCTTTCACCCCGCCAACGCCGAACTGGGCAAACGCGTTTCCCATACCGAGACTTCCGGCTTCATGGATTTGAAGAACGTCGCTGTGGCTCGCCTCCTGCTCGATAACTTTCCCCACATCAAAGCCTACTGGATCATGATGACACCCCGCGTGGCGCAGGTGGCCCTGCGCTTCGGAGCCGATGACCTGGATGGGACCGTGGTGGAAGAGAAGATTTATCACGACGCCGGGGCAAAGACCCCCCAGGCCATGACCCGGCAGCAGATCATCCGGCTTATCCGCGAAGCCGGCCAGGAACCCTTCGAAAGAGACACTCTCTACCGCCCCGTCGCCAGGACGGAGACTACCGTCACCGTGCAGGTGTGAGGTCTGTCAGCCTTCGACAAACGCCTTTAGCCTGGCAAGCGCTTGATCCCACCGCTCGGACACGAGATCGAGGTATTCCTTGACTCCTTCAATCGGCTGCGGATCAAATTCGAATAAGCTCTCGCGACCCGCACGAACGCTGTGCACAATTCCTACACTCTCCAAGGCTCGAAGATGCTTGGTGATCGCCTGCCGGGTCAGCTTGGACCCCTTGGTTAGCTGAGAGATCGAATAGGGCCGGCCCCTACAGAGCTTCGCAACCAGCGATAGCCTTGTCTCATCGCCTAGCGCGGCAAAGAGGGGTGCAGGTGCCCGCGGCTTGGCGGCCATGCCGCTACGGTTTTTGTGTGACATGGCTCTCGATGTTCTTCATCTGCTCTGTCCAACCGCCGTCATTCATGCGGAATGCTTCGAGTCGGCGGTCGGCAGGGATTTTGTCGAAGCCGGACTCTGTGAGCAGCAGCAGTGTGCCGCTCGTCGTCTTCTCCAGCCTGAACTCGACGAGCGTGGGAGTCTCCTTCGAATAATCGATTTTGGCATCTACGGCGTAGGGATGCCAGGTGAAGGAAAAGAGTCGCTCGGGTTCCATTTTCTGCACGACTGCCTCCCATTTCAGGTGCTCGTAGCCAGGGTAGGTAATATGGCCACGCGAGATCTGACCAGGTACGAAGGGGCCGTCTAATTTCACACGAAACCACTCGCCGAATTCGCGGTGATCCGTCAGGGCGCGCCAGACGCGCGAAACTGCCGCCTTAAGCTCGATGCGCTTCTCAATACGGTCATTCATAATAAGCAACCTCCGGGTTGCATATTAGCGTAGTTCTGTTGAAAAATCAACCGTGAGTTGGGTGCGCGACGCAAAAGTGAGGCTTCTGCAATTTCGTCGTCTGGAGCGTGTTAACGAGCGTATTAAGTGCGCTAGGGAAAGGCCCGGAGGGCCGATCCCGCCCTGCGGGATAGCCCAGGGCGCCCTGGGTCCAGAACGCCCTCTGGTTCGCGGGAGCCCCAGCGGGGCGAGAGAATTTGGACGCAGGAACTCTGGCCGGTTCTGCTGCCCCTTGCGGGACTTGACCAGCGCTTGGGCTTGGTTTCTTAGAACTGCTCCCCTTCGTACGCGATGAAGTAGAGAAGGAGTTCGACTATAATGCCAGCGGAGCAGCACAAATTCGCGCGAGCGTGCTTAGATGAAAACCAAGTCCCTGTTCCTGGCCGTCGCCACCTTCACGTTGACGGCCACCCTCAGCGTCGTGAGCCATTACTTCACCCCGCTGCCGGGCATCCTCCTCCTCGCTCTTCGATGGACCTGCATCGCCACTCTCGTCCTCTACGCCCTCTACAAGCGCACGCTGACGACATGGATCCTGGTGGCGATGGTCATCGGCGCCGCCCTCGGTCACGATTGGCCACGCGTCGCACTCCACCTGCGCGTGCTCAGCCTGATTTTTCTGCGCCTCATTCGAACCATCATTGCCCCCTTGCTCTTCGGCACGCTCGTCAGCGGCATCGCGGCGCACTCCGACTTGAAGAAAGTGGGGCGCATGGGCGTAAAGGCGATTGTCTACTTCGAGGCGGTCACCACCTTTGCGCTGTTCATCGGACTCGCCGCCATCAACCTCAGCAAGGCCGGCGTAGGAGTACACTTGCCCCCGCCCAGCGGCGAAACGCTTCAGGTCCAGCGCCTGTCTGCCACGGAAACCATCCTGCACATCTTCCCCGAGAACCTAGCGAAATCCGTTTCGGAAGGCCAGATACTCCAGGTGGTCGTATTCAGCATCCTGTTCGGCATCGCCCTGGCCATGGTCCGCGAGGAGCGTCGCCGGCCGCTGCTCAACCTTGCTGAAAGCCTAGCCGAGACGATGTTCAAGTTCACTAATCTCGTCATGTACTTGGCGCCGCTCGGCGTGGGCGCGGCCATCGCCTATACGGTGGGCAGCACCGGCATGGGCGTCCTGTTCAACCTCGCCAAGCTGCTGCTCACCCTCTACGTCGCGCTGCTGGTTTTCATTCTCGGAGTGCTGTTGCCGGTCGCGCTGCTGGCGCGGGTGCCGCTGAAGAAGTTCATTGCGGCGGTGGCGGAGCCGGTCTCGATTGCCTTTGGAACCTCGAGTTCCGAGGCCGCCCTGCCGCGCGCTATGGAAGCGATGGAAGCGATCGGCGTACCGCGCCCGGTGGTGGCCTTCGTCATGCCGACGGGCTACAGCTTTAACCTGGATGGCAGTACGCTCTATCTTTCGCTGGCCGCGATCTTCGTGGCGCAAGCCGCCGGCGTGCATCTCCGCCTGGGCCAGCAACTGCTGCTGATGCTTACGCTCATGCTGACCAGCAAGGGGGTTGCGGGCGTTTCCCGGGCAGCCATCGTCATCCTTCTCGGAACTGCGGGGTCGTTCGGCCTGCCTACGGAACCGATCTTCATTCTGCTCGGCATCGACCAATTGATGGATATGGTGCGGACCGCGGTCAACGTGCTGGGCAACTGCCTGGCAACCGTCGTGGTCTCACGCTGGGAGGGCGATTTCGGAAAAGAGCAGCCCTCACCTGCCGTGATGAACGCGGTTGCTGGTTAAGTAGGGGGTTTCATAACTCCGCTGACTTCACGAAATCCTCTCGGGCGCTCGCGGACCAACCGGAAGATCGCAGGCGTTTGTGCGGGCTTCGCAGAGGGCCTGGCAACGCGAGTCTACGGCAACTCAAAAACAAACCCCATCGTTCCATACATCAATAGATAATGACCTGTCGAACTAATTCTTAATGCTCCCCTTGTTCCTAATACTCCCCCGGCAGAGACCGTTTGCGACCTCGCGACGACCGAGAACTCTGGCAAATGCCACACGGTGAACATGGGGCTGACCGTCCAGTCAAAGCAGTCCATATCGCCCCAATCGAATTTGCATTTCACATCGCTCGTCCAAGCGGCGGCTCGCTGCCCGTTCCGTGAAACGGACACCCTGTACCGAACGCCCGACTTCTCAGCTCGTACGTCGCCCGCGTGCTTGTTCGTTCTCAGGTCAAATACCTTGAGCTTGGGATGGTGATTCTTGAGAACACCAACGCAATTAGAATCCACCGCGAGAAGGTGTTCCGTAGGAGTAACAGCGATGTCGCCCACCAGCAGCCCTGTCGCTACGGCTGTCTTGGTCCTCCCGGAGAGTGCATCGAAGCCGAACACGTCCGGCGAACCGCCAGGAGCAAGGCAGGGGATGGAGTTCGGCACGGCCAGGAAAACGGTCTGGGAAGCAGAACTCCAAGTGAGGCCGCGGTCGCGGTCAGACGATACCCAGCCCTGTGGCGTTCCCCACGTGGCGACCTGCTGGCCTGAAGAGATATCGTAAATGTCAATCCGACCGTAGAGCAAGTCTCTCACCCACAACATGGCTAACAGCCTTCCTGTGGGAGACATCTCAAAGGCTTGCACTGCGGGCCGATCCGTGATGGTCTGCGGACCGATTTTCCTGACATGGTACGTGCGACTGGTACTCGGCGGGCCTTCCGCGGGTATGGACTCGATCTCCGAGAGGTCATCTGCACTGAGCATCCTGATTGAGTGTTCAATGTAGGCCGCAAGGAATCTGCCATCTCCCGTGAACCGGACGAATCGTGCTCCTGTGACTGGATCAATAGATCTGCCGCGGGTGGATTGCTGCACGTCATCTTTTCTCAGTGTGACACGACCGACAAGCTTATCAGCACGAAAATCCCAAACCTCGACAATCTCGCTAAATCGGGTGACCTTGATATTCTCCGTTTTGTCCTCGGATGTGCGCTCAAGTGCAACTAGCGTTTCGTCAGGGGAAATATCGGCGCTGTTTATCTTACCGCGCAATCGGAATGTCTTCAGCGTGGTCAGAGCGGGCGTATGCGCCTGCTGCCCCAGACAGTAATGCCACGTACTGACAGCCATAAATGCCAATATGGTCACCGAAAATCGGGGTAGGCGGAACACAGCAGTATCATACTGGAGGATGACCGGTGTGGGCAACACAGCCTGCGCAAACCTCTGGTATACTGCAAGGAAGGATTCGAAACATGAGTTCCTCAAATGATGACTTGGTCCGGGGTATCGTCCGGCGGATTGTTGACACGGCGCAGCCGGAAAAGGTGGTTTTGTTCGGCAGCCAAGCTCGGGGCGACGCCCGACCGAACAGCGACTTTGACGTGCTGGTAATCAAGCACTCCGATGAGCCGCGATACCGCCGCTCCGTTGCCCTCTACGTGGCCCTGGCTGATCTGCCGGTGGAAGTTGAAGTGATGGTCTACACGCCGGAGGAAGTTGAAGAGTGGAGCGAGGTTCCCCAGGCATTTGTAACCACCGCCCTGCGGGAAGGGACGACGATTTATGAAAGACGCGGCTGAGCTTTGTTGTGGGTTGTTGCGTAAGAGCAAGAGTGACCGCATCGCGATGGAAGCCTCACTGGCGGCCCAGGCCCTCGACGCGGCCTGCTTTCATGCCCAGCAAATGGCTGAGAAGTGCTTGAAAGCTTTTCTGGCGCATCGCGGCGTTGCGTTTCCGTACACGCACAACCTTACGAAGCTTATTGAGATGGGCGCGGCAATTGACGCATCGTTCCGCTCGCTCCTCCCGACCGTTGCACCCCTCACCCCCTATGCGGTGGAACTGAGATATGACGATTCCTTCTGGCCGAGCCAGCAGGTTGCCGATGAAGCTCGAGCGTCCGCGCTGGCCGTTCTCCAGTTTGTTTTGGACCGCCTACCCGTGGATATCAGGAAAGCCGCAGAGTGATGTCGAGGTATCGGATCGTCGCCCATCGCCGACGACCATCCCCTCAACTCCAAGACGAAAAAACTGCAGACCTTGAGAAGCAGGATTGATGCGCTACGCTCGCTGCGATTTCCCGAAGGGACGGCTCCTCTACGGAGAGAAGAGGTTTGAGTCCGTGACAAAGCCACCTGTGGGACGTCTTGTTCGCATCATTCTCCTGGGATCTATGCTTTCAGTGCCGGGCGTTGCTGTGGGGACCGACTCATTGACTCTCTCCGAGGTCCATCTCGTTGGCACAAAACGCTTGACGACAGACGATGTAGTCCGGGGACTGGATTTGAAACTTGGCGGAGCAACGACCCGACAAAATATTCTCCAAGCCTGCGGTCGGTTCCGGCAATTGAAGCTCTTCCAGTCTTCGCACTGCCGATACCGCGTTCAGGGGCAAAGCCTCTCCCTGACGATTTTCGTGGAAGACAAGTGGGGTGGCACGCCAGTCGTGTTCGATAACTTCGTGTGGACGACCAGACAAGAACTTCTGGCGCGTTTGAAACAGGAACTTCCCCTTTTCATGCCCGAACTCCCCGAATCCAGCGGCCTGACAAACGACATCAACCGTGTGCTCGAACAGGTCGTAGCCGAGCATGGCATCAAGGCCCATGTACGGTACGACTCCACGTTCTGGACCGAGCGAGGCATGAACGTCTTTCTCATTGACGGGATTTCGACGCCGGTTACGTCCCTCCAAATCGAGGGAGAAAACCCGCCTCCACCAGAGGAGCTCTTGAAATGGTCACAGTTCTACACGAAAGAAAATTTTTCCGCCGCGAGACTGACCTGGGTCACCCGGTGGGTCATTCGTGACCTATACGCCCCCCGTGGCTACTTGCGCCCCGTCGTTGGGGAACCCGTTATCCAATCCCTGGCCGAAAAGGACGGCACGTATCCTGTATGCGTTATTCTTCCCATTTCGTCAGGTGCCCTTTTCACATTCAACTCGGTCAAGTTCGAGGGGCTAGCTAAAGAACGGGCAGCTTCCCTTATTGCGAAGTGGAAACTCAAACCCGGCGACCCTTATGACCAGGCTTATGTGGATAGATTTACGTTGGACGAAATCCTAAGTGCACCTTGGGCGCAGCACTCGAAGACCGAGACTGACGTTGCCCGCCACTGCACCACGATTGACGAGGCCGCCAAAAAGGTATCTCTCACGATGACTGTGGAAGTCCCAAAAAAGACCTATCCCGTCACGAAAGCGGGCCGGAATGGAGAAAGCAGAGGATGGCAAAGAAAACTAAACGTGGCGTTTCGCCTAACGGGGGTGATGATAATGCAAGTTCGCTTAGCTATGATCCAAGGAGCGTTGGCCGACGCCAGTTTCTGCATTTCATGGCGGGTGCAGGGGGTGCTGCACTCGTTACATCCCAGCCGGCAATATCTGGCATTGCGGGGGTTTCGAGTGTCCCCGAGCCTGCTCCCCCAGGGGGGACGTTGACTCTAAAAACCCGGCAGGCCACGTTTAGCATTGGTGCAACGGGGGCGTTCAGCGCGATCACCGGCAAGGGGCGCAACTACCTCGCGCCCGGACAACCAGCGCCGGTACTGAGCGTGCGCGTTGCCGGCAAGTTGCACGCGGCGAACCGCGCGACTTGGGACGCGATGGGGAACACCTTGACGCTCGACTACGCCGGCATCGGGGTGACGGCGGTGGTGGCGGTGCGCGCCAAGCCGACGCACGTGACGTTCGAGTTGACCGAGTTGCGCACGACTAATCCGGTCGAGCTGGTGCTGTGGGGGCCATATCCGATCGGTATTGGCGATCTGGTTGGCGAAGTGGTCGGCGTTGTACGCGATTCCGAGTTTGCCGTGGGCATTCAGGCGCTCAACGCCAAGACGCTGGGGGGATATCCGTCCCAAGAAAGCGACATCGAACCTGATGGCACTCCGGCCGACGACAACGGCAGCTATCCCGGCTTGCCGGACGAGTTGAAGAAACAGCAGCTCTGGCGCGGCGACACGGCGAAGCGCACGCCATTTGGCAGCACCTTGCAGGCGTACTGCCGGAACCGGGACCGGGAGCGCGTCATCAGCAACTGGGGACACGAGAGGTTTGTCGCGCTGCCTTTTCACGATGGGGGCGTGATCGGCAGCAAGATCGCGTTGTTCGCCGGCCCGGCAACGGAGGCGTTGCCGACCCTTGGCGAAATCGAATTGGCGGAAGGTTTGCCGCATCCGATTTTGGACGGCACGTGGGCCAAGATGGCGCGGGGGGCGACCGCGTCGTATCTCATCGTGGATTTTGGCGAGAGCACGATTGACCAAGCCATCGAGATGACGCAGCAGGCCGGGTTGAAGTACCTCTACCACAGCTCGCCGTTCGAGACATGGGGACATTTCCAGCTCAAGCCCGGCCTGTTCCCGCACGGCTGGGACGGCTTCCGCGACTGCGTGGCGAAAGCCCGCAAGGCCGGCATCGGCGTTGGATTCCACACGCTCTCCAATTTCATCACGCCGAACGATCCATTTGTAACGCCGAAACCGGACCCGCGATTGGCGCGCATCGGCACGAGCGAACTCACCGCCGACATTGATGCGGCCGAGACAGAACTCCCGGTCGCCAGCCCGATATGGTTTCAGAAGAAGACCGACATGAACACGGTCGTCATCGGCGAGGAACTCGTCCGGTACGACGGCGTCTCGGCAGAAGCGCCGTGGAGGTTGCTGAAATGCCAGCGTGGCGCGTGGGGCACGAAAGCCGTCGCGCACCGCAAAGGCGATGCCGCCGGCAAGCTGATGCATCACGAGTACAAGGTGTTTCTGACCGACGCTGCGCTCGCGCAGGAAGTCGCGCGCAATATTGCGGCCTTCTGCAATCACACCGGCGCAATACAGCTTTCGTTGGACGGTTTGGAGGGCAACTGGTCCACCGGCATGGGGCAATACGGGCGCACGTTGTTCACGAAGGCGTGGTACGACGCGCTTTTGCCGGCGTTGCGCGGGCGCGTCATTAACGACGCCAGCAATCCCGGTCATTTCACCTGGCACATCGCCACCCGTTACAACTGGGGCGAACCGTGGTATGCCGGCTTCCGCCAGAGCCAGACGCTCTACCGGCTGAAAAACCAGCTTTTCTACACGCGCAACCTGATTCCACGCATGCTCGGCTGGTTTGCGGTGCGCGGGGAAACGACGCCGGAAGACGCCGAGTGGCTCTGCGCGCGGGCGGCCGGGTACGATGCCGGGTTTGCGTTGGTGACCAGCTTTGACAGCAAGGCGACCCAGACCTCCAGCGACGTGGCCGATTTGGACAAGAAAAAAGCGGCGATTTTCGAGGTGATCAATCAATGGGAGACCGCCCGGCAAAGCGACGCATTCCCGCAGAGCGTGAAGCCGGGTTTGCAAGACGTGAACCGTGAGTTCCATCTCGCCTTAGTCGGACCGGGCGAGTGGGAGCTCGAGCCGGTCAACCCATCGGGGCCGGCGGTGCGGATTAAGGCGCGGCCAAAACTTGCCGGCTCGATTGTGCCGACCGGTGGTGCGCCTGGCCAATTGCCGAAGTAAACCTCCCACAATTGAAGCCTGCTATTGATTCGATGTTGGCCGGGTGGCGCAGACATGCATCTTTTCCGCTCGGGGATACCAAGAAAGCTTCGGGCCTACGCCGTATGTAATGCGCTGGCTGGGAATTTTGATTGGGGCAGCTCGATTCCGGTTAAAATACGGGGAGACCGGGAGCCAAAATGGAAATTCCGGCCAGGCTATTCACCCGGGGTTCGGCCTTCGCTGGCCCTAGGTCGCAATAATTCCGGGCCTTAACTCTAAGTTTGTGCGAGGTGCAAATGCTGCTCCCTCTAACACCCGTCCGGTTGAAGCGGCACGCGGCGCAACTGTTTGGCTGCAAAGTCGGCGTCGTTTGCGGCGAGGATCGATTCACCTATCGCGAATTCAACGAACGCGCCGACCGGCTTTCTGCCGCGCTCTTGCGTCTGGGGGTGCGAAAAGGCGACCCCGTTGCCTACCTGAGCTTCAATTGCCATCGCCTGCTGGAAGCCTACTATGGGGTGCCGCAGATCGGCGCCATCCTGCTGGCCATGAACATCCGCCTGAGCCCGGAAGAATTGACGTACATTTTGAATGACGCCGCCCCACGCGTGCTCTGCTTCGATCCCGAATTCATCCCCCTCGTCGAGGCTCTGCGGCCGCGCGCGCAATCCGTTGAACACTTCATCTCTTTGCGCAACGTCCAGCCGGCCTGGGCACAGGAAAAGTCCTATGACGAGCTGCTGACGGCCTCCGATCCCGCCGAGATCGATTTCCTCGAGATCGATGAGAACTCCGTGGCCGAACTTTTTTACACCAGCGGCACGACGGCGTATCCCAAGGGGGTCATGCTCACCCATCGCAATCTCTACCTGCACGCCTTTTACACCGCCATAGGCCTGAGGTGCTCTGATCACGATGTGCATCTTTACACGGTGCCGCTCTTCCACGTGAACAGTTGGGGCGCGCCGCACATCTTTACCTTGTTGGGTGGCAGGCATGTGATGCTCCGGAAGTTTGACCCGCCGACGGTCCTCGAGCTCGTCCAGCGTGAGCGCGTCACGCGCCTGCAAATAGTTCCCGCTATGACCATCGCGCTGCTGAATCATCCGGATTTTTCCCGCTACGACTTAAGCAGCGTGCGCGAAGTCATGATCGGCGGCGCACCCGCCAACACCGCCCTCATCCAGGAAGTGGAACAGAAAATCCCCGGTTGTACCGTCATGGGAGGCTACGGTCTGACGGAAACGTCGCCCGTCATCACCCTTGCCCGGATTAAGGAACACCTCGCGGATGACTCCGAGGAGGAGAAACTCCGCCGTAAGTCGACGGCCGGCTTCGCCCTGGCGGGCACTGAAATTCGCGTGGTCGATCTCGATGGACGCGCCGTGGCGCCCGACCGCAAGCAGGTGGGCGAAGTCGTGGTGCGCGGCGATGTGGTGATGGAAGGTTACTGGCGTCAGCCGGAAGCCACGGGCGCTGCCCTTCGCGACGGCTGGTTCCATACGGGGGACATGGCCACACTCGATGAGGAAGGCTACATTCTCATTGTCGATCGCTCCAAGGACATGATTCTGACTGGCGGTGAAAACGTGGCCTCGGCGGAAATTGAGCGCGTGCTTTACGAGCACTCCGCCGTCCTGGAATGCGCGGTCATCGCCATTCCGGACGAGCAATGGGGAGAAGTCGCCCAGGCTGTCATCACCCTGAAGCCGGGCCGCCAAGCCAGCGCAGCCGAACTCGTGGACCATTGCCGAAAGCATCTGGCGGGATTCAAAATCCCAAAATCGTTTGAATTTGCTGACGCCCTGCCGAAAGGCGGAACGGGGAAAATCCTGAAAAAGGTTCTGCGCGAAAAATATTGGGCGGGCCACGAGCGGCGCGTCCATTGACCTGTTACAATCACGCCTTATGCCCTCTCAACCTGGCGCCATCGACCACGTCATGCAAGAGGCGGAAACGCTGAAGCCCCGTAAAGCGGGTAGCCACGGTCAGCGTTTTCTTGACCGTGGGGTTTTCTCATGCCTGCTGAGAGGCCAATGCGAGCCACACGTCGTCGCGGCCACAATTGAACGGTCGTTCCCCGCTGCGATTTCCCGAATGGACTCGGCAAGAACCATTTGGAAGTCCGGCGTCACGAGTGGGAAGGGCCGGGACGCGGGATACGGGGATAGGGGCGATGCTATTCCGTAGCATCCCTGCACAAACGCGCATATTGCAGTATACTGAGCGCATGGCCGCCATCGACATTGCCAATCTCAGTTTAGAGGAGCGGCTGCGGCTTCTGGATGAGCTTTGGGAGAGTCTCTCGCAAACGGCCGAGGGGATTCCGCTGACCAGCGCCCAGCGCGAGGAATTGGACCGACGGCTGGACGAGCTTGAGCGCGAGGGACCAGCCGGCATTCCTTGGGAAGATGTGCTCCGCCAGGTTCGGGACCGCGCCCAGTGACGAAATTGCTCATCCGCCCTGCCGCGCCTGCGATAGTGGGAGATTTCAGACGCCAAAAGGCGATTGTCTGCGCTGCCCCCGGAATTACGCTAACCTGTGGACAGATCCACTCCGCAGAAATGCTTGCACGCATCGAGTAGCTTCTCCTGCCGTTCCATATCGCGAGACGCTGGGTTCGGTGTACGGAGCCGCATGTGATAGAAGTACTCACCTGTGACCATCGCGGCAGGGTCATCGCTCGCCGCGAGCCACACTTGGGTGCGGTGGGCAGCATCCAGGTCACCCGGCGCTCCCGGACCACCCATCTTCGTCGCCACCCAGCCAGGCTCAAGAGCGTTGGAACAAACGTCCGGCCAGCGGCGTGCGACTGCGAAGGCCAGGAGCACGTCGTGCAATTTGGTGTCGGAGTATGCCTGTTGTCCCTGCCATAGGCGGTGCTCCCACGCAAGATCCTTCAGAGTTGCATCACCGCTGCGGTGAAGGCCGGAACTCAGGTAGACGAGGCGCTTGGGTCGCTGGATCAGCGCGGTCAGGATGTACGGTGCGAGCGTGTTGACGGCGAACACATGAGGCAGGCCATCTTCGGTCGCGATGCGCTGGGGCTCCCGATAGCCGATGCCCGCATTGTGAATGACTCCGTCGAAGGAGCCGAGGCGGTTCACCTGCTCGGCCACGCTGCGAGTCTGCGCGATGCTCGAGAGATCACCGATGACCACGGTCTCCGCGCCCGGCACAGCGGCCAGCGCTTCCTCGCCCCGCCGCTCGTTGCGAGCGTGCAGAACCACCCTGTGTCCCTGCTCGATGAGGAGCTGAGCGGCCATTCGGCCGAGCCCGTCGGAAGAACCTGTGATGAAAACCCGCGCCATGATTTCTCACCTCTGCCAGTAAGGATGCAGCGAAGGCTCTTCACGATACAGGCGCCCGTAGCGGCGGGGGAATTTATCCCGATCAGATCGGGACCCAGCCATTGTCGAGCAATGTAACGCAAAGTAATCCGTCAGCCGACGGATTACTCTGCGGCTTTTCGATCCTGTCGTATTTAGGGCCGCGGAGTAGTGCAGAATACGCACAATTCCGCGCTGCGAAGAGTGCGATTACAAACGTCTTGACGTCATCACGTCAAAACGTCATGATGGCGGTATGAAAGCCTCACACAAGCGGGCCACCGTATATTTCGATGCCTCCCTGCATCGAGCCTTGCGAGTTAAAGCTGCGGTGACGGAGCGAAGCCTTTCGGAAATTGTCAACGCTGCCGTGAAGCAGAGCATGGCCGAAGATGCGGAAGACTTGGCCGCCTTTAAAGACCGAGCGAATGAACCCAACCTGGCATTTGAAGCGGTGCTGAAGGACTTGAGGCAGCGTGGAAAGCTGTAGGGTTTTGATCAAGCCATCGGCGGCAAAAGAGCTTGAGGCGATTCCCAAGAAGGGCCGCGCTCGCCTTGCCACGAAGATTGCCAACCTTCGAGGAAATCCCTGGCCACCGGGCGGCGAAAAGCTCTCCGCGCAAGAAGAATACCGAGTGCGGCAGGGACGCTACCGCGTGGTTTACTCCATTTCGGACGCCGAGAAGACGGTCTTGGTAGTAAAAGTGGCACACCGGCGCGAGGTGTGCCGGTAAAGCGCAGAGGTAAGCGTAGTTTGCCTTCGTCTGTGGCTTTTCGGTCTTTCGCATTGATAGATAAGTGAACGCGTCTCTTATTAGGAGCCGCGGAGTAGTGCAGAAAGCGCACAACTCCGCGCCCACTCCGCTTAACGGTGGCAGTCAGCGGCGGGGGCTGGCGGCCCGCCCACTCGACGACTTTGTCAGGCGGTGGGTGGTCGCGGATATGCGCAGCAAAGATCGGAGAGCCTGACTCACCGCCGCAGAGCTTCGGAATGCCTTGGCGACGTCCGGCTCCAGGTAAATGGGGATGCTGAGTTCAGCGTCGGGATGGTAAAACTTTCCGCGCTCGCCCTTGGAAAAATCATACTCTTTCTTCATGGCTAGGTTTCCTCATACTGCCTGGTTTCTCGCTTGTTCGCTTTCCGCGCCGAGATGATGCGTATTCTGCACTCTTCCGCCGCGACCTCCAAAAACGTGTGGATAAGAATCAGGACGCTTCCGCGTCGATCCTTCCCAATGCTCACCCACCGTTCCTCGTGTTCGCTGTGCTCCTCGTCACGGATGGAGACAGTCAGCGGGTCCAGAATGACCTCCGCTGCGCGATCAAAACTAATCCTGTGCTTTCTCAGGTTCTCCTTGGCTTTGATCGGGTCCCACTCAAAAGTGTAGCGCAATATTCACCCGCGGATTACAACAAGCAATGCCGGAATTCTGTGGCACTCAACCACTATCCTCGCAACAGCGCAAATTTTCAAGTTTTCAGATGGAGAGTACGGAAAAAGTGTCTCCCAACAATGGGTTACCCGCGGGTGCAGACATTGGGTTTGATGCCTGCGTCCCAAGCCTCGCGTTGCGACCTCTTGCGCTCAAGTGTTCACGGCAGCCGGTCTGGCAGTAGGTGTCAGGTGTCAGGTGCCAGGTTTCAGGTGTCAGGAGGCGCGTGTCAGGCATCTGAGGTCCGCGCATACATTGGTTTTCATGAATGCGGCCCAATCCTCGCACACCTGACGGCCCTTTCGGTAGGGTCGCCGCCTTGCGACCTCAAGGTTTGCCCTCCACCGCGAACCCGATCCGCTTCCTTGGCTTTGGGGGAGGTTCCATCAACGGGCGGATGGCTTCAAACAACGCGGTAATATGCTCATCGTGGGCTTCGACTCGACTCTCTAATTCCGCCAGTTTTCCTGCCAGCTCCTTGTGCGCCCCGAGCATTTCCCGCAGCTTCACGAAGGCGCGCACGACGTAAACACTGACCTCAATCGCTCGCGGAGTATTAAGGACGCTGGCGACCATAATGGCTCCGTGCTCGGTAAAGGCATTGGGCAGACCGGGGGAATAACTTGAGTGTCTGGAGGTGGTCGCAATTTGCGACCACGTCTGCTTTCTCCATGCGGAGAGTCATCTGACACGGCGGCTGTTTGGAAGCATGGTGCGGCGGATTGACTTGCTGCCCTTGCCAGCGGGCTAGGTCACCCGCTGGTCGGAGCGGATTTCAGTGGCCAGGGACGCAGCGGCAGGAAGAGTGCCGGAGGCACGGGGCGAAAGGGGGGCAGTTGCGGTCTTTGGTGTTTTCAGGAGAGGCCAAAATGGCCCCTTCCGGGGCCCGTGGAAACACCCGGCACTCCAAACCCGACTGACAGTTGATTTCAGTGGCGCTCGGGTGTACACTACTGGTAGGGCAAAAACTGAAAATAGAAATTCTGGGTGAAAAGGAAGGGCACAACACAAGGAAATGTCCACGAAAGGGGAGGGTCTCGATGGCTAACACGATTGAAGCGATTCCTGGGAAAACGAGGTGGGAGATTGCAACGAAAGGATTGACCGGCGCATACATTGCAATTTCTAATGCCTTAAAGCAGGCTGTAGGACAGAAGAAATTTGAGGAGTTCAATGGGTCCCTCTGGTATGAAGCAGGAAAGGGAGCGAAGCAATTTGCTGATACCCTCGGACTAGCCACTGAGAATGCCGGCGATGTCGAAGGGATCACCCATCTCCTTGCTCAAGCGTCTATGGGGCCGGAGTTTAAGTTCGAAATTGTTGAAGCTACCAAAGACAGATGTGTGGGCAAAACTACTGAGTGTCCTTGGCACAAGAGGTGGAAGGAGCAAGGCCTTGACATGGATACTTGCGGCGTAGGGCATCAAAGATGGGGTGATGGAGCTGTCGAAAGTTTAAACCCCAATTTTACTTTCAGACTTACCAAGAATATGGTCCGTGGCGATTCGCATTGCGAGTGGGTAGTAGAGCGGAACAAGTAGAGGCAAAAAGGAACGATAAGGTCTTTGTAGGTTCAAGGGCGACCTCTCGGGGTCGCCCTTTGTCAGCACCAGCTTTCCGAACGAAGCGTGGAAGGGGAGCGCACACAGGCTCTCGCGAGTTTGGAATCCTTGCTGGAACATAGCCGACTGGCGCGTGAAGATTGCTTCTACCGGGCTCCCCGCAACGATTGCGAGCGGCAGTGGCTGTTCGAGAACCGGCCGGTTGCAGCGCGACACTGGAATTTGCTGTCAGACCTGCGCCCCGAGCATTTGCAATATGTGGCCTAGCAACGAGGCAAAAGCGGACAGATGTCGCCGCGGCGACCCAATTGACTCGGACATTTCATGCGCTTACAACCCGCCCCGAAAAACCCTTGACAAGCTATGCTTAATGTGATAGCCTAGAAGCTGATGCTAGGCCGCTCTGTCATGACCGTAGAGAACTCACGGACGACGGCCCCCTTTTTCTTACAAGCCGACAGTATGTCATACCCTATCGTTTGCTACGACGACCGTACAAACTTCAAGAATGACGGAACGAAGCGGGTATGTTATTGAAAACAAAGGAGCGGTATGGAAAAAGTGGGGGTAAAGCTGGAATCTCATAGAAAACAAAGGAGCTAGCTGCTTAAATCGGGAATGTTGTTGAAAACAAGGGAATTGTGAATGGTGAATTTTGAATTGTGAATTGCCTTCCTACCTCTGGCCACCGCGGACTGCCTTCTGCTTACTGGCGACTGCCTGCTGAATTTGAGGGAAGTTCGAGTCGGCGGGACTCCGGCCCCGTATCGCAGTCTACGACAAGATGTCAATGCCCATAGGGAAAAGGAAGACTAGTAACTTTAGAGAATGAGGGAACGAAGCGGGAATGTTATTGAAAACAAATGACCGGTGTGGAAAAAGTGGGGGCCAAGCGGTGATGTTATTGAAAACAAAGGCACTTAGCCCCTCAAAGCGCGTATATTGTTGAAAACAAATATAGTTAGTATGTGGTAGGAGGTAAGACGTGGAAACTGCTGAGATCCTTCGTCGCCCGCCAGCCCTGGTAAACCAGCCATGCCAGGACTGGCGCGTACTCCAGCAGCAAGATGAAGGTGGAATCGCGGTAAGGCTGCCCCGCAGCGTAAGCCACTACCGGCGCGTAGCCAAGGACGCTGGTTATGCTGATCAGCAACAAGGGTGCGCGGGGGTAGAAGCAAAGGAAAGGGACGATCCAGGTGAAGTACCAGGGGAAGGCGTTAGGCGAGAGGAAGAGCAAGCCGGAAATCAGCAAAAGGCTTGCCGAGAGCGGCCCGAGGCGGCGTCTCAGAGTGTATGCGACCAGAATCGAGAGAAGCGCCCCGGCCACGAGTTCAGCCTGCGATTTCGAGTTCCCGGCCAGGCGGATGAAGCGGAACAGGCTGTCGTTGCCTTCCCAGCCTGCCGCGAAGTCGGAAAGCCCTTTGAACAGGCGCCTTCCCGCGCTGAGATAAGGCAAATAGCTCAAGCCCACAACGGCCACGAAGAAAGCGGCATACCCCGGGCGGGTTCGCCTCAAGACGATGGGGAGCAATAGCACGGAGAAGAATTTTGACATCACTGACAGCGCCAGAAATGAGAGGGATAGCGCAGGCTTGCGTAGTATAACGAGCAGGATCGCAGCCAAGAGCGTAAAGACAGCCAGCGAATCGTGATGGCCGCACATCGCGAAAGAGATAAGTACGCACGGATTCCAGGCGTAAGTGAGAAGGCGGTGTAGCGGTTGTTTCGAGACTGCCAGCAGGGCCGCCAAGACGCCCAGGGCGGCAAGGTCGAAGCCGGTATAGAGCAACTTGTATCCGGCAATCGTGCTGACCCAGGAAAACGACCATTCGCTGAGGGGCGGGTAAAGCGTCGAGACGCTCCTACCCGTTTCAATTGGGCGCCTGCGATCCTCGAGAGTGTTCAGCGCGGGCATTGCCGGGTAGACGGCGTAGGGGTTGATTTGGAGGCGCTCCACGCGGCCCTCCCACTGGTAACGGTAAACATCGCTGGAGAGCGCGGGTTCGCGGGGCAGAAGGCAGAGTCGAAAGAAGAGCGCGCCCAGCACAATCACCAGCAAGGCGGAGGGGCCCAAGATAAAGCGCTCGACAAGATAAACGCCGGCCACGTATAATGTTCCGGCGGCCAGCGACAGGGCGATGAACTCCGGGACCGCGCTGGGGAGGTTCCGCCAGCGCCCGATAAGGATGAAAATCACTCCGAGGCCGCCGGACAAAACCAGCAAGCCGAGAGTCGGAAGCAGGGACGGCGCGGACGGCTTTTGCGGCATCAAAGTTATTGTCGGCCTTCTGATCCTGCGAGGCTCGCAGCGCTGACCCGGCGCCTGAGCCACAAGACCTTACGTTTTGCGCACCAAGCTGAAGTCTTATGGACCATTTGCTTTTATCACTATTGGCCGTTCACTCGAATCCGCTGGCCCATTATCTGTATCTGATTTTCCACAAGGATCCGTTTCGCGGCATATACAGGGCGAACGCTTTTGATCTCTCCATCCTGATCCCTTACTTTACCATTCTTGGCATCCTGTCGATCTACGGGATTCATCGCTATTACCTGACCTATCTTTACCTCAAGAACAAGCAGAAGGCGCCGAAGCCGGAAAGTCGATTCGAGCAACTGCCGCGGGTCACGATTCAACTCCCGATTTTTAACGAGCGCTATGTGGTTGAGCGGCTGCTCGAAGCCGTCACGCAGATTGACTATCCGCGCGCGCTGCTGGAAATCCAGCTCCTCGACGATTCCACGGACGAGACGCGTTTTGTGGCCTCGCGGCTGGTTAGCGAGTATGCGCGTGCCGGCCACCCCATATCCTACTACCATCGCGACCACCGCGAGGGCTTCAAGGCAGGCGCGCTGGCCGAAGGCATGAAGCACTCGAGCGGCGAGTTCATCGCCATCTTCGACGCGGACTTTATTCCTCCGCCGCCCATCATCCGCCAGATGATTGATTACTTCACCGATCCCAAGGTGGGGGTCGTCCAAGGCCGTTGGACGTGGGTGAACCGCCATTACTCGAACCTCTCGGAAGTGGAGGCCATCCTGTTGGACGGCCACTTTGTCATCGAGCACGGCGCGCGGAACTTCTCCGGCCGCTTCTTCAACTTCAACGGCACAGCAGGAATGTGGCGGCGCGCGGCCATCGAAGAGGCCGGCGGCTGGCAACACGAAACGCTCACTGAAGACACTGACTTAAGCTATCGCGCGCAACTGAAGGGTTGGAAATTCATCTACGACCCGAACATCGAGTGCCCCTCCGAGCTGCCCGTGGAGATGAACTCGTTCAAGACGCAGCAGGCTCGCTGGGCCAAGGGCCTGATCCAGGTGGCCAAGAAATTGCTCCCGCGCATCTGGCGGAGCCCCCAGCCGCTGTACATCAAGCTGGAGGCAACATTCCACCTCACGGCGAACATCGCTTATCCCTTCATGGTGGTGTTTTCCGTCATCCTGCTGCCCGCCATGATCGTGCGCTTTTACCAGGGCTGGTTCCAGATGTTGTACTTGGACCTGCCTTTGTTCCTGGCCTCCACGTGCTCGGTCTCGAGTTTCTACATGGTCGCCCAACGCGAGCTCTATCCGCAGGATTGGTGGAAGCGCATAAGATTCGTGCCTTTCCTCATGGCCACCGGCATCGGCCTCTCCGTCGCCAACTCCTTGGCGGTGATTGAAGCACTGTTGGGGAAGCGGTCGGAATTCGTCCGCACTCCCAAATACCGCGTGGAGTTGAAGGAAGAAGGCTGGGAACACAAGAAGTATGTCCGCCACGGCTCCGGCTGGAAACCCTTTGTTGAGCTCGGACTGGCAGCCTATTTCGTTTTCACTACAGCCTATTCATTCCGCGTTGAGAACTATCTGACCGTTCCTTTCCTGCTGCTCTTCTTCATGGGCTATTCCTATATGGGGATGATGTCCCTTTTCCAGACGCCTCTGCGGCGGCTTTGGAATTCACTACCCGCCGCCCTCGGCCGATCGCGTCCGGCCTCACAAGAGACATAGTCTGAAACTGTCCCGGCCGCTCCCCGCGACCGCAATCTGCCACCGTATGGGGTGTAGGAAGGCGGACTATGCTACACTCGTGATTCCTCGGAGGTCTTCATGCAGACAAGGCGATCGCGTAGTCTCTATTGGTTGTTGCTGGCACTCTTGCTGCCGCCTTCCGTGCTCCCTGCTCTGGCCTGGGAGCGCGAGCCACTTTCGGTATTTCATGAGCGGCGCGAGCGCCTGGCGCGTGAGACTGGCGGTGACGGTGTCATCGTGCTCTTCGGTTACCGGGACGCGGACATGGCCGTAAGCGTGACTACCTTCCGTCAGAACGAGAACTTCTACTACCTTTCCGGATGGAACGCCCCGGAAGCCATGTTGCTGCTGGTCCCGAAGGCTCCAAAGCCTGGCGCCACCTTCGAGCTCGAGAAGGAAATTCTCTTCATACCGGCGCACGACTTCCGCGCGGAGAGATGGACAGGGCCGACGCTCGGGCCGGACGATGCCGACACCAGCGCGCGCACCGGCTTCTCCGCCGTTGAGGCAACCTCCCTGTTCCAATCAGAACTTCTGGAAGCGCTCAAAGCTTTTCCCAAAATCTATACGGAACTGACTCCTCAGCCTGAAAGCGGCGAGGATTATTTCCAGGCTGAGGTCGTGTCCAAGTTGCGCAAAATGGCCCCGCTGGCGACCCTTGCCGACGTGCGCCCGCACGTGGAGCGGCAGCGCGCGGTGAAATCGCCGGGCGAGATCGCGCTGCTTCGGAAAGCTGTGGACGCTTCTATCGAAGGGCACTTGGCGGCGATGAAAACCGTCCGTCCGGGCGCCTGGGAGTATGAGACGGCGGCGCGCATGGAATTCGAGTTCCGGCGGCGGGGATGCGAATGGCCCGCCTACCCGCCCATCGTCGGTTCAGGTTTCTTTTCAACGGTCTTGCACTACGATGCTGACGATCGACAAATGGAGGATGGCGACGTGGTGGTAATGGACGTGGCGGGTTCCTATGGCGGCTACGCGGCCGACATCACGCGCACCCTGCCGGTCAACGGCCGGTTTACCGCGCGCCAGCGCGAAATCTACGAGATCGTTCTGGGCGCGCAGAATGCCGCCATGGCCGCCGCCAAACCCGGCATGTCCCTGCGACGCGGCAAGAACAGCCTCCACGACATTGCCTATGCTTACATCAACACCCACGGGAAAGACCTGCACGGAAACCCGCTCGGCCAATACTTCATCCACGGGCTCGGCCACTCGATCGGCCTGAACGTTCACGACCCCATGGACTACAACCTGCCTCTCGAGCCTGGCATGGTGGTTACCATGGAGCCGGGCATCTACATCCCTGAAGAGAAAATCGGGGTGCGCATCGAGGACGACATCCTCATCACCAAGGATGGCAATGAACTCCTGACCAGCCGCCTGCCACGCGCGGTGGAAGAAATTGAGAAGCTGATGGCCGGCAAGTGATCCCGCGAGAACAGGCTTTCCTTAACATGCTTACGGGGGTAAAATAGAAATTCAATCTTGCTGGGAAAGATTTGCGCGGGCTGTGGGTCGGGGGGACGCCACTTCAGCCTGACTGTATTGTTTGGTCACACATGTTTGAGGCTTTACAAGGCCGTTTCGAGAAGGTTTTCAAGTCCTTGCGCGTTCAGGGAGTTCTGAACGAGGAGGTGGTGGACGAAACCCTGCGCGAGGTGCGGCTCGCCCTGCTCGAGGCCGACGTCAACCTGAACGTGGTCAAAGCCCTGCTCGACCGGGTACGCGTAAAAGCCCTGGGCGAGGAGATTCGCTCCAGCCTATCGCCTGGCCAGGAAGTGGTTCGGATCGTTCGCGACGAACTCATTGAGATTCTTGGGCGCGATGCCTCGCTTCTTACGTTTTCGAAGGAATACCCTACGGTTTTCCTCCTGGTCGGGTTGCAAGGTTCCGGCAAGACAACCACGGCAGGCAAATTGGCGCTTTGGCTTTCCAGCCGGAGGCGGCGACCCATGCTGGTTTCCACAGATGTTTACCGTCCCGCGGCGCGCGAACAACTCGCCGTGATTGCCAAGGCGATCCAAGTTCCCTGTTTTGACGCCCCGGGAATAAACTCGCCCATCGATTTGGCGCTGGCGGCGCGTAAGGACGCGGCGGACCGCGGGCATGATGTGCTGCTCGTGGACACTGCCGGGCGCCTGCACATCGATGAAGAGATGATGCAGGAAGTCAGCGATCTGCGCACCCGCCTTCGCCCCAGCGAAGTGCTCCTGGTGGCCGATGCCATGGTCGGCCAGGACGCCGTGCGCAGCGCCCAGGACTTCCACGAGCGGCTGGGAACATCCGGTGTGATCCTGACCAAGCTTGACGGGGACGCGCGCGGTGGCGCGGCCCTCTCCATCCATCACGTTACCGGCCAGCCCATCAAGTTTATCGGAGTGGGCGAGAAATACGATGCGCTGGAAGTCTTTTACCCGGACCGGATTGTGTCGCGCATCCTGGGCATGGGCGATATTCTTTCCCTGATCGAAAAGGCGGAGGAGAAGATCGATAAGCAGAAGGCGCTGGAAGTACATCGCAAGCTACAAACGGATACTTTCACCCTGGAGGATTTTCGCGATCAGCTTTCCCAGGTGCGAAGCCTGGGGCCGATGGACCAGATGCTCGGCATGCTCCCCAAGGTGGGCATTTTCAAGGACGCCGGTAAGGCGCGCGTGGACGAGAAGGAGCTGACCTACATCGAGGCGATAATCAACTCCATGACTCCTCAGGAGCGCCGCAATCACGAGATTATCAACGGACGGCGCCGCAAGCGGATTGCGAGGGGGAGTGGCACGAGCGTCCAGCAAGTGAATCAGGTCTTGAAACAATACTTCCAAATGCGCAAAATGATGAAATCGTTCAGCCAGAACTTCCTGGGCCGACAACTTAACCGGCTGAAGGTGCCGGCGGGGGAAGGCGGCGTGAACGTCTGAAGGCCAGCTTCGACGCTGGCTGGGGCACCCGTCAACTGACGGGTGGTTTTTCGGCTCAAGAGCAAGCGGCAGTTTAGCCGGTGCGAAATGCCGGGGGGTTTCTCAGCCTCCAAAACTTGGACGTCAAGGGGGACGATTGTTAAGGATACGTTTGGCCCGAACAGGTGCCAAGAAGAAGGTCAGTTACAGAATTGTGGTCATCGATGGCGAGAAGGCGCGCGATGGGCGCTTCCTGGAGATACTTGGTCACTACAACCCGCGCCGGCATCCTCCGGAGTTGGTCTTTGATAGAGAACGTGCAAGCTATTGGATTAGCCGGGGCGCCCAGCCTTCCGAGACGATTCAGAGCCTGCTCAAGAAGGCGCCGGAAGTCCCGAGCCAGAGTTGACGACACGCGGGCGGCCACCGGGTTCAGGCCGGTGCGAGTTGCAATCATTTGTTCTAACACACCCTTTCTATTTCGGGATTCAAGTACGAGTTGCGTGCGAGGGAGGGCCACATGAAGGAACTGATCGAAGCAATCGCAAAGGCGCTGGTGGACAATCCTGACCAGGTGTCGGTGCGCGCCGTAGAGGGGGAGCAGGTGACGGTGTTGGAACTTCGCGTACACCCTTCTGACCTGGGAAAGGTCATCGGCAAGCAAGGCCGAACGGCACGCTCCATCCGCACGATTCTGAATGCGGCAGGGATGAAGCTGAAGAAGCGATTCACCCTGGAGATTCTCGAGTAGGAAATCCCTCCGCATCGCGGCCGTAGCGTGGGCGTCTCGCCCGCACGAAGCAGCGGGCAGGATGCCGGTGCCTCAGCGGGCGAGACGCCCGCGCTACGGGAGGCGCGTAGGGATTGGGCAAACTTGGCCGAGGATGTGCCAGATCGCTTCCTTGCTGTCGCTTGCGTCGTTCGTCCGCAAGGGCGCCGGGGGGAAGTCCTGGCCGAACTGCTGACGGATTCCTCCTTACGCTTCCAAGGACTCCCGCAGGTGTTCCTGGAGAATCCTGGAAAGGCTCCTCAACCCATCAAGGTCGAGAATGTCTGGCCCCACAAAGGCCGGGTGGTTATCAAGTTTTCGGGTGTCGATTCCATCGACAGCGCTTCTCGCTTGAGAGGCCGGCATGTGCTGATTCTGGCGGAAGAGAGAATGCCACTTCCTCCGAATCATTACTACCTCTGGGAACTCCGAGGGTGCCGGGTCGTTACGGAACGCCAGGGAAGGCGAGTGGAGGTGGGTACGGTAACAGATATCGAGCCCACGGGCGGTGTTGATCTTCTTCACGTGGCGACATCGCGTGGAGAGGTCCTGATTCCCCTGGCTCAGGCCATCTGTACGAAGGTTGACACGCAAGCGAGGACGATCTTGATTGACCCGCCCGAGGATTTGTTGGACTTGAATGCATGACCTTTGACGTTATCACTATCTTTCCGGACTTCTTCAGGAGCATGCTCGAGTACGGCGTGCTCAAGCGCGCCCTCGCCGGCGGCCAGGCCAGCATCCGGTTGCACGACTTGCGCGACTTCACAGACGACCGCCACCGAACCGTGGACGACCGGCCGTTCGGAGGCGGGCCCGGAATGGTCTTCAAACCCGAACCTGTTTTCAAAGCCGTCGCCGCGCTGCAAGCTGAATGGCCGGGCCAGCTTCTCCCTGTGATCCTGCTTTCGCCACAAGGAAGGCTCTTTACCCAAGCGCTAGCGGAGGAGTTGATGCGGCAGGATCGGCTGGTGCTGATTTGTGGCAGATACGAGGGGGTGGACGAACGCATCGCGGAGCACGTGGCCACCGACGAGATCTCGATCGGGGACTTTGTGCTGAGTGGCGGGGAACTTCCCGCGGCGTTAATTATGGAATCCGTGGTCCGCCTCCTGCCGGGAGTCCTGGGCAACGAAGAATCCGCGCCCCAGGATTCCTTCACGGCTCGGGAAGCAGGCTGCGGCGAATTCCGGCACGGCCTGCTCGATTTTCCCCATTACACAAGGCCGGCAGAGTTCCAGGGTTGGAGAGTCCCGGAAGTCCTGCTTTCGGGAAATCACGAAGAGATTCGCCGCTGGCGCCGCCAGCGTGCGCTCGAGAAAACATGGCGGAGGCGGCCCGATTTACTGGCCGGCTTTCCGTTGAGCGAAGAAGATCGCCGATGGCTGGGAGCCCTCCAGCGCGCGGGGTGCGAACCAGTCGTCATTCCAAGTTTGGGAGAACAGAAATTATGAACGAGCTCGAAAAGGTTGAACAATCACAGATGAAGAAAGACTTGCCCCCGTTCCGGCCCGGGGACACCGTGCGTGTGCACGTCAAAATCAAGGAAGGAGACAAGGAACGGATTCAGGTCTTCGAAGGCACGGTCATCGGCCAACGGCGGGCCCGGAATCACTCCACCTTCACGGTTCGCAAGACCTCCTTCGGCCAGGGCGTGGAACGCATCTTCCCCTTGCACTCACCCATTATCGACAAGATCGAAGTGGTTCGTTCCAGCCGGGTGCGCCGCGCGAAGCTCTACTACCTGCGCAAGCTGCGCGGCAAGGCGGCGCGATTGCGCGAAGTGCGGACAGAACAGGAAGCCTGAACAGCGGTTATGGTTCACACCATGCCGGCCTTGCGAAACTCCGGTGAATTCAAATGTACGCGGAAGCTGGAGGAGCAGGCCCACCGCGCGGGGTGGCGTCTGGTGGCGGGGTGCGACGAAGTGGGACGAGGGGCGCTCCTCGGCCCCCTCTATGCCGCCGCCGTCATTCTCGATCCCGCCAAACCCATCCGGGGCGTAGATGACTCAAAGAAGCTCACTCCGTGTAGGCGCGAATCGCTTGCCAGTGAAATCACTGAAAAAGCCCTGGCCTTCCAAGTTGCCTGCCTTTCGGCTGCCGAGGTTGATGCCCTGAACGTGTACGAGGCGTCTAGGCAGGGAATGATCCGCGCCGTATTGGCACTCGACCCGGCTCCCGAATTCATCCTTACGGATGCCATGCCTCTCAAGGGCTGTGCCAAGACCGCCGGGTTTCTGATTCCGCACCGCGCGGTTGTCCACGGCGACGCGCTCTCGGTCTCCATTGCAGCCGCCTCCATCCTGGCCAAAGTGGCCCGCGACGCGCATCTCCAGGAGCTTGATCGCTTGTACCCACAGTATGGCCTGTCAAGAAATAAGGGTTACGGGACGCGACAACACCTCGAAGCTCTCGCCGTCTACGGTCCTTGTCCCGAGCACCGGAGAACCTATCAGCCTGTGAAGGATTTCCTGCTTCCGCTTTTCCCGTTTCCGGAAGCGCTGTAGCTGTCGTCAGGAAATAACGAGGACTCTCATGGCATCGTTACTCATTAAAGGCGGTCATATCATATCTCCCGAAGACCAACTGGACGGCGAGCTCGACGTGCTCGTCGAAGATGGCGTGATTCGTCGGATCGCGCCCCAAATCAGCGTAGCGGCTGACGAAGTCCTCGAGGCCGCCGGCAAAGTCGTCTCACCGGGCTTCGTCGACATCCATGTTCACCTGCGCGAGCCCGGCGGTGAAATCTCCGAGACGCTGGAGACGGGATTGGCTGCCGCGGTGGCCGGAGGCTTTACCGCCGTCTGTCCCATGCCCAACACCAAGCCGGTTATCGACCGCCCGGAGCTTGTGCGCGCCATGATCGACAAAGCGCAGCGCATCGGCTTGGCCCGCGTGCTTCCCATCGCCACAGTTTCAATGGGAAGCCAGGGGGAATCGCTTACCGATTTTCGGGCGCTGGCGGCGGCCGGTGCGGTGGCCTTTTCCGACGATGGGCGGCCGGTAAAGACCGCCGGGTTATTGAGGCGCGCTTTGGAAGTGGCGCGTGAGGTCAATGCCCCTTTGATTGACCACTGTGAAGACCCCAGCTTGAGCGCTTCCGGGGTGATCAACGAAGGCCCGGTCTCAAAGCAGCTTAAGGTCAGAGGCATTCCCGGCGCCTCGGAAGACGTTTGCGTGGCCCGCGATCTGATCGTCGCGGAGTCTGTCGGCGCGCGCCTGCATGTGTGTCACGTGTCCACCGCACGCTCGATCGAGCTGGTACGCCTGGGCAAACGCCGTGGCATCCGCGTCACTTGTGAGGCGACGCCGCACCATTTCACGCTCACCGACCAGGCCGTGCTGGAACACGGTACGAATGCCAAAGTGAATCCCCCGCTGCGCAGCGCCCAGGATGTTGAAGCCATTGTTGCAGGGCTTATGGATGGAACGGTTGACGCCATCGCCAGCGACCACGCTCCGCACGCCCTCGAGCTCAAAGCCAAGCCCCTGGGCAGCGACGCCCCCTTCGGCCTTATCGGTCTCGAGACGGCGCTGGGTCTGACGCTTACTCAATTGGTCCACACCGGCAAGATCTCGATGTGGCATCTCGTTTCGCTGATGAGCGCGAACCCGGCGCGCATCGTCAACCAGCCCTATGGCCGCCTCACAGTGGGCGGGCCAGCCGACATCACCATTTTCGACCCCGAGCTCGAATGGACCTACCACGCAGCCGCAGGTCGCTCCAAAAGCCGCAATTCGCCATTCGATGGGTGGAAGTTGAAGGGCGCTGCCACAGCCACTGTCGTTGGCGGAAGGGTCGTTTACCGCCGCATGTAATCTTTGTCGATTTTCCCGCCGCGGCGGGCCGATGGCCGATATTCGAAACTCGAAACTGGAAATTCGAAACTCGGAAAAGACGCCGTTGCGACATATTGGAGCCGAGTTTCGGTTTTCGAATTTCGATTTTCTGCTCCATCAATCGGCAATCCCCGCGGTTCTGCCTACTGCTTACTGCTTACTGGCTTGCTGCGGCTGCCAGGTTTGACAGCGGGGATGCCGGACTTGCAGAGAGGACATTCGGCAGGATTATAGTTCTGAATCGCTAAGGTCGCGAGCGCCGCCTTGGGCACGCCTAGGTCGGTCGTGCCGCCGCTACGGTCAATCAGCGCTCCGGCGCCGACCACCTTCCCTCCAGCTTCCTCAACACATCTCATCGTTTCACGCGTCGAGAGGCCTGTGGTCATCACGTCTTCCACTACCAGCGTCGGTTCGCCGGAAGCCAGGCTGAATCCGCGGCGCAGAGTCATGTTGCCGTCCTGCCGCTCTGTAAAGAGCGCCCGGATGCCGAGCGCGCGGGCGACTTCGTGCGCCACCAGGATTCCGCCCAGCGCCGGCGCCGCCACCACCGTCGCGCCCAAGTGCCGCAGCTTCCCAGCGAGTTCGGAGCAGAGTTGTTCGGCGACTTTCGGGTGTTGCAACACCAGCGCGCATTGTATGTAGCGGTCGCTGTGCAAGCCCGAGGAGAGAATGAAGTGGCCCTCGAGGAGAGCCGAGTTCTCGCGAAAGACTTTCAGGATTTCGTTGTCGGTCATGTCATTTCGGCCACAATCGCATCCGCGGCAGCGACGGGATCAGGCGCGGCGGTAATCGGTCGGCCCACAACCAGATAATCCGCTCCCCCCGCGATGGCGCTGGCGGGCGTCGCAATTCGAGCCTGGTCGTTCGTGGCGGCGGAGGCGGGCCGAATCCCTGGCGTGACAATCAGAAAGTCGGGACCGCACGCCTGTCGGAGGGCAGAGATTTCTCGCGGCGAAGCCACCACGCCATCCAGTCCTGCACTTTGCGCCAAACGAGCCAGCCGTATCACAGCCTCGAGCGGCGTTCGCGTAATGCCCAGCTCTTCCAGGTCCTGGCTTTCAAGGCTGGTGAGGATGGTCACCGCCAGCACCTTTGGGCGCGCCTCGTTCCCCGCCACCGTCCCGGGGGAGCGCGCTCCTTCGAGCGCCGCTTCCATCATCTTCCGCCCGCCGGATGCGTGGACGTTCACCATGCTGACCCCAAGTTCCGCAGCTTCGCGCGCCGCCGCCCGCACAGTGTTTGGGATGTCGTGGAACTTAAGGTCGAGGAAAACCCTTTGGCCCGTAGTCACGAGATAACGCACCACCACGGGGCCTTCGGCGGTGAAAAGCTCCGAGCCCACCTTGAAAATTCCTGCATGCCCCTGCAACCTTTCCGCCATCCGAGTTGCAGCGTTGCCGCTTGGCAGATCCAGCGCCACGATTAGTTTGTCTCGCATAGTCATCCCAACCATTGTAAACCGGAACCCGAAAATTGGGCGAGGTTCTTGGCCTCTAGTAGGGCATCCGCAGGTCCGCTGCCTCTTCCCTCAGATCAAATGGAGAGCCAGATGCGCGCCACCCGCGGACGTACCTAACCTTGTCACTAATTCACGGTTAAGGTCAATTTGAGGTTGTTAGTCAGTGTCGTGGAACCCGAGGTCGCGGTCCCGGTAAGCGTGAGAGTGTAGGTTCCGGTCGGCGTACCAGGATTCTGGATCGTCCCACCCCCGCCACCACCGCCACCACACGCCGAAACCACCAGGGCCAGCGCCATCAGCATCGCGGCGATAGCCGAAATGCGCAAGCTCATCCTGGTCGAAGCCGCCCCGCTAGTTGGCGCGGCTCGGTGCGTCCTGGCCGCCAGCCCCAGTGCAAGAGCCGCGCACAGCAGGAGCCCTATTGCGCCCCACGGGTACGCTGGGTATCCGTCGCCCGGAGGTACCAAGCGAAGCCGTGGTGCCGCGATCGAACCTGCGGTCGTAACGACAGTCACAGCGATCGGAGTGGCGGACGACCCGCTCGACGCGACAATAGAAGGCGAAACGGTGCATGTGGCGAGGGATGGCGCGCCGGTGCAAGTAAAGTTGATCGTGGCGTTGAAGCCGGGCGTCGCCGTCAGGTTTAGATTATAGGTTGCCGTCTGGCCAGCAGTGACAGTCGCTGTGGTGGACGAGCCCGATGCCGCTGCTAGCGAGAAGTCAAAGCCAGTGCCGGTGAGGGCCACAGTCTGGGGGCTCCCAGCGGCGTTATCGGAAAACGAGAGGGTGCCCGCTGCTTGACCCCCTGAAGTTGGAGTGAAGTCTACGGCCACAGTGCAGCTCGAACCTGAGCCTACGGTGCCGGAGGCCGCGCACGTAGTTCCGGAAGTTACGATGGCAAAAGGGCCGGTAACCGCGACAGCCGACAGCGAAAGGCTGGCGCTGCCAGTATTGGAGAGGGCCACGGTTTGGGAGTTGGTTGTTGCCCCCACAAGGGCGGAGCCGAATGCGAGACTCCAGGGAGAGGCGATCACGGAAAGCCCGGTTCCGGTTCCCAGTAGGGGCACCGTCAGCTCGTGAATGGTCGCATTGTCTGTGAGCACAAGAGTCGCGTTCCGGTCACCGCCGCCACTCGGAGCGAAAGTCACCTGGATCGAGCACTCACTGCCTGCGGCCACGCGGTTGCCGCAATCGTTGGTTTGGGAAAAGTCACCACCCGCCGTGAGACTGTCGATTAGCAGAGGTGCTGTTCCGACGTTCCAGACGTTGACCGTTTGGGGCGCGCTTGAACTGTCTACCGGCACGCCGCCGAAGTCGAGCGACCGAGGGCGGATCGAGGCAAAGGGCGCGCTGCTCCAGACGGAGAAGGCGGAGGGAGTTCCCGGGTAGACTGAGCCTGACCCTAAGGCAAGATCTGTCACGCCGTCACGGTTGAAGTCACCCGTGGCTAGCACCATCAGCGACGGGGTGACGCTGAAATCGAGAGGAGCGGAAAACGTGCCATCGCCATTGCCCAGGAGCACGTAGAGGATACCGTTCTGCTGGAAACCGGCCGCCAAGTCCGTTTTCCCATCACCATTGAAATCGCCCGCGACGATCCAGTCCGTGAAGTAGCCCGTAGTCAATGAGTACTGAACTTTTGTGTACGGCTGGAACGTACCGTCGCCATTGCCTAGAAGCATGTTTATACCCTCTCCGGTGGCGATGGCAATATCGAGCTTGCCGTCGCCGTTGAAGTCGGCGGCGACGAGGCCCTCTGGATTGAAATCAGTGGGGAATGAGACCGGAGGTTGGAAGGTGCCGTCGCCGTTCCCAAGAAAGATCTCGAGCGTGCCTAAGTTGTTGGTCGTGCCCGCCACATCCATCTTGCCATCGTGGTTGAAGTCGGCCGCGATCAACTGGCCAGTTTGACCTGTTACCCAGTTTATTCTGCCCACGGGCGATTGAAACGTGCCGTCGCCGTTGCCTAAGAGCAATCGGGCAGGGGAAGAAACACCACCCACCAGGAGATCAAGATTGCCGTCGCCGTTGAAGTCCGCCGCGACAAGGGCATCGTCATCGAACATGGCCGGAAGCTTGGAGCCGGTTGTGAAGGTGCCGTCACCGTTTCCCAGCAATATCTGAACGCAATTGCAGGGGGAGCCCAAGAGGGCGGCGAGATCCATCTTGCCGTCGTGGTTGAAGTCCGCCGAGACAACAACCAAAGGAGTGCTATTCAAAGCGACTGGGCTCCCCAAAGTAAATGTTCCGTCGCCATTCCCCAGTCGAATATCCACTTGAGACGCCTGTTGAGACTCTCCGATCGCAAGATCAGGCTTCCCGTCACCATTAAAGTCTGCGACTGCGGCTGACTGCGGGCCATTGACGTCAGGCAGCACAATACTAGGGCCCATTGTACCGTCGCCGTTGCCCAACAGAATAGAAACGCGTGATGGTCCGGGCAGCGCAAGATCGAGAACTCCATCGCCGTTGAAGTCCCCGAGCCTGGGGATCGTTACGTCGTATGGGAGCGGCGTCGTGAACAGGCTGTGGAAGTTGCCCTTACCGTCACCGAGAGTCACCAGGAGTTGGGCGCCACCGGAGGCGCCATAGCTTGTTACCCCCGCAGCATCCAGATTGCCGTCGCCGTTGAAATCCCCTACCACGAGAAAGGACATGACTACCCCTGTGTCGATTTCAGGCTGAAAGGTGCCGTCTCCATTGCCGAGCAGGACTGCGACTTGCGCGCCGTCACCGATCAGGTCGAGAATGCCGTCATGGTTGACGTCGACGGCTACGATGTCATTATTGCCTTGCATTGGGTAGGTAACCGGGGCCTGAAAGGTGCCGTCCCCCTTACCCAGTAGGACGGCTACAGATCCGGTGGTAGTGCCCATAAACGGCACCGCGACGTCAAGCTTGCCATCGCCATTGAAGTCGCCCACCGCGAGAAACCAGATTTGTTGGTCGGTTACCTGAATGGTCGCAGGGGTGGCGAACGTGCCGTCACCGTTGCCGGGCAGCAACACGATTTGTCCAGTGGTCGAGCTCGCTATCAGATCAAGCTTGCCATCACCGTTGAAGTCACCGGCGACCAAGTAAGTCACGTAAGGCTCGTTCAGGCCAAGCGAGGTTCTCACCTGCGGTTGGAAGGTGCCGTCGCCGTTACCCAGCAAGATGGAGACATCGGCCGGGCCGGAGGTGTCCAGGTTTCTGTTTAGCACGGCTAGATCGAGTTTTCCATCGCCGTTGAAGTCGCCCACCAGTACGTGAGTGGGGCACACACCCAGGGCGTAATCGGTATGGGGGCCAAACGTGCCGTCCGGTTTGCCCAGCAGGATGGACAGCGTGCCCTGGGAATTCTCGACACCTCCCATGACGACCGCCAAGTCAAGAATTCCATCGCCGTTGAAATCTGCGACGGCAACATCGATCCCGGGGCCGGTGGCGATGGGAAAGTCAGCCCGATTGTAGACGTACTGGGCTCGGGCACTCGGCGCGATGGCTGCAAAGATGACACTGATTGCTGTGAATAGAATGATATAAGGAACTCGCATGGCATGCCTCTTGGGGGCGATGGGCGGCCACGCCTTCTTGACGGAACCGGGTCGCTGCTCGTTGACCTCTAGGTGGGTATTGTATCAGCAGGAACCCCGTGGCACGAGAGGAAAGATCTTGACTGTTCCTGGAATGCCCGGTTAGGCATCGGAAGGGGAATTACAACTTTGCCGCCTCCGCAAATTCCCGCAAGCGCTCGGCGACGCTCTTCACGTGCCGGGGCAGCGGCAGCTTCGAACCGGTTTCGAAAATGGGGATCAGCTTTTCCAGCTCCGGGCCGGAGACTGCGCCCGTTATGGCGACGCGAATGGGATGGAACAGGTCTTTGCCCTTCTTTCCAGTCTCGTTCTGCACTTCCTTCGTGACCGCGCGAAAGCGCTCGTAGGTCAATTCGCTTTGGGCCAGGACCTTCGGGATAAACGCATTCAGGACCGCGCGGGCGCTCGCCATCGCCGAGAGTTCGAGCTCTTGGCTTGCTTTCCCGGCATCGTATTCGAAAACGATTTGCACCGCGCCGGGCAGTTGCTGCAAAGTGCTGATGTTCTTGAGGACAGCATCGAGCACCCGCTCGAGCCAAGCCAGGACGTCCGGACTTGGATGCGCGTCCAAGCAGCCCGCCTTCTCCAAAAAAGGGACTGCAAGCTCGGCCAAGCGCCGTGGCAGGCATTCTTTCATGTAGTGCCGATTCAACCAGGAGAGCTTCTCCTGGTCAAAAACTGCGGGACTTTTGGTGATGTGCTCGAGCGAAAACTGCTCGACCAGTTCCTCCGGGCTCAGGATTTCCGTCTTTCCATCGGCCGGCGACCAACCCAGCAACGCCAGATAATTCCGCAGCGCTTCGGGGAGGACTCCCATCTCGCGAAAACTCTCGAGTGACGTCGCGCCGTGCCGCTTGGAAAGGCGCGTCCGGTCGGAACCCAGGATGGTCGAAAGGTGAGCGAACTGTGGCGGCTCCCAGCCCAGAGCGTGGTAAACGGCGAGTTGGCGCGGGGTGTTGGAAATGTGATCGTCGCCGCGAATGACGTGCGTAATCGCCATCAGGTGATCGTCAATCACCACCGCATAGTTGTAACCGGGGTTCCCGTCGGAGCGCACCAGGATAGGATCGCCAATGACTTCAGCAGAAAAACTGGTCGGTCCGTGAACGAGGTCATTCCAGGAAAACGCGCTGTCCACGATTTTCAGCCGGATCGCAGCAGGCTCGCCCGCCGCAACCTTGCGCGCCGCCTCTTTGCGCGGACGCTTGCGGCAGCGGCCGGAATAGCGAGGCTGAAGTCCAGCCTTCAAAGCCTCCTGGCGCTCCTGCTCGAGTTGCTCTGCGGTGCAGAAGCAGAAATAGGAGTGGCCCTGGTCAATCAACTGGGTGGCCAACCCGGAATAGGTCTCCTTACGCTCGGATTGGCGATAGGGGGCACACGCGCCGCCTTTGTCCGGTCCTTCGTCCCAATCGATTCCGAACCAGCGCAGGTCCTCGAGCATCTGTTGTTCGTATTCTTCCTTGGAGCGCTCGAGGTCCGTGTCTTCTATGCGCAAAACGAAAGCGCCGCGGTAGTGCCGGGCAAAAAGCCAATTGAAGAGGGCCGTGCGCGCATTCCCCACATGGACGTAACCCGTAGGGCTGGGTGCAAACCGTACTCGAACCTTGCACATAGTCAGATCTCCGCCAACCTGCTAACAATAACACACCGGAGCCTTTTCGGATCGGAATTATCTGATAATAAACAGCTTAGGCTCAATCTGGTGGCGGCCAAAGGCCGCACTATGGGGAAGGTCTTTGTGTCCGCCGAGAAACTTGACACTTCCGCTTAGCAACTGCCTTTATCAGACGGCCACTTTGGGGATGCGGATCGGCTAATTTCTTGAGCGCAGTTCCTGGCAGGTTAGGCAGTACCGAGCCCAGGGGATAGCTTTGAGGCGATGGGCGGAGATTCCCTCGTGGCATCCCTCGCAGGCACCGTATGTGCCGCGGACGCAACGACCAAGCGCGTTGTCAACTTCTCTCAATAGCTGACTTCGCAGACTTGCGGTCATCGCTGTCACATCCTGCTCGGCAGTTTTAACTGCAAATTCAACAACATCCGGAGACTGAACGCTTGTCGCCAGCGCTTCGGGCGCGCCCTTCGCGGATGCCAATAATTCGCTCCGCTTCTTCAACAACAACGTTCGATAACCGTTTATTGGAGACTTCACTGCTGTACGCATTATTATCCACCCTCTGGCTTCTGCTGGAGAAGCCCTTTAACCAAACGCCCGCGATAACTGATGATCCAAGTGGCCCCAAGGTTGCACAGTTTTCCGAATTTTTTTGTTTATTGTGTCCAGAATTTTTCCTTCGAGTGCCCAGACATTTGAAAGCCGTGGTACAATCCCCCCTTGTGTTTCAGCCACTTGGCTGCGGGAGGTGTCACGCTTGGCAAGACGTGAGGAGATAATACAACGGATTCGGAAGGCTTTGGGCCGTCCCCTGGATGGCTCCTCAGTAATTAGTGAAAACACCCTGCCACCAGCCTCGCCGCTGACCGGGATACTGCCTATTATCCCGCCAGAGGAACTGCTGCCGAAGTTCGAGGCAGAATTGACAAAAGTGGCTGGCATCGCCCACCGCGCAGCTAATCGCCAAGGGTTGGAAGAAATTCTGTTGACCATCCTCGCCCGTGCTAATGCCACAAGCGTGGTCCTTTCCCGCAATCCGCTTCTGGCGGAGTTGAATCTTGAGCCGCTGCTCCGCGCATGGGGTAAGGACATCTCGGTTTGGCAGGCCTCTGGGGCCGGGGATGCTTCCTTGAGGGTCTTTGCCGAGGCCAGCTTTGCGGCGGCCGTGGGGATCACAGGCGTGGAATTTGCGCTGGCGGAAACCGGCAGCTTGGTGATCACCAGTTGGACGGAAGGCGCCCAACTGGCATCACTAGCCCCGCCTGTGCACGTAGCTTTGTATCAGCGAAGCCAATTAGTGGCGTCGCTCGATGAAGTCCTGGAAAGGCTTCCCGTGGCACGCACGACTGACCAAGCTGTGCCGGGCCGTTCGGTTGTTTTCGTCACCGGGACCAGCCGCACTGCCGATATCGAACAGATCCTCATCCGCGGCGTCCACGGCCCGGGCGAAGTCCACGCCATCCTCGTGGAAGCGGCGTGCTTTTCGTAGGGCGCGAAGAGTGTGAGAACTTTCACAATGTCCTGTCAGAACTCTTCGCCCCGTGAAGTGCGGTCAGGATGGCAGGCTGATAAGTGCGACGTATCATTGAAGGTAATTAGCTGCCAACCATCTGGGGGGGCCTGGATAATACTCAGCGCGGCATTGTCTACGATGAGCCGCCTTCTATACTCGGAGGGAGACATTCCCAGGGCGTGGCAGATCGCCAGGCGGCAAACGGTTTTGTGGAACGCCACCAGCACATGGCCCTGCGGGTGCTTGGCAGCCAGAAAATCCAGGAAAGACACGACGCGTTGCTGGGCTTCCAGGCCACTTTCGCCGCCCGGAGGCGCGAGTTGGCCGGGATCGGCATCCCAGGCGCGAAAAGTCCTGGGGTCGTTCTTCATTATTTCCGCCAACGTTTTCCCTTCCCACTGGCCGTAGTCAAGCTCGACGAGTCTTTCGTCCAGGATGGGTTCGAGGCCGACAGACTCAGAGATCAAGCGGGCCGTCTCGAGGGCGCGCTTGAGTGGGCTCGAATAGAGCGCTTCAAAAGGGATGGTCTTCAGGCGCTCGGCCAAGCTCTTTGCCTGCCGTCGGCCGGCCTCCGAGAGCGGGACATCGGACCGCCCGCAAATCCGGTTCTCAGCATTCCATTCCGTCTCCCCGTGACGCACCAAATAAAAAAGTCCCATAGAATTAGACGATCATTTGATCGCCACGAATGTCACGCAAACGGGCGAGGACACCTCAAGCACTTGGCCGATTGGGGTCAGGAAGCCGGTATTCGGGTCGATGCGGAACTGTACGACGATGTCGGAATCCTGGTTGGCAGCGAACAGGTACGAGCCAGTTGGGTCGATAGCAAAGTTGCGCGGCGTCTTCCCGAGCGTAGGAGCGTGCCCCAGAGACGTGAGAGTCCCTTTTCGAGCGTTGATCGCGAACAGGGCGATAGAGTCGTTCCCGCGGTTGGATCCATACAGAAACTTCCCTGAAGGGTGCACAGCCACTTCGGCTGCGGTACTCTCACCCTTGAATTCTTGAGGGAGGGTTGAGACCGTCTGTATCACGTCCAAAGCTCCGCTGGCCGGGTCGTACGAAAACACCGTGACCGTGGACTGCATTTCGTCGATCACATATCCAAATTTCCCGCTCGGATGAAAGGCAAAGTGCCGCGGCCCTGCGCCGGAGCTGACTAAGGCGAAGGCGGGATTGTTTGGCGCGAGCGTCCCTTTCCCCGCGTCGAAACGGTAAACCAACACCTCATCAAGGCCCAAGTCTGCGCAGATGGCGAAACGGTTGTCAGGTGACACGTAAACCGAGTGCGCGTGCGGCCCCTCCTGGCGTTGAGGGTTGACGCTGCTACCGCTGTGCTGCACAAAGGCCGAGGCCTCCCCCAGACGGCCGTCCTTCAGAATTGGGAACACAGCCAAGCTTCCGCCGCCGTAGTTGGCGACCAGCACGTATTTCCCGGTCTTATCCACCGTTAGGTGGCAGGGCCCTGCGCCGCCTGACGGCACCTCGTTCAAAAGGGTGAGCTTGCCAGTCCCGGGAGCGATGGCGAAGGCGCTGACTCCGCCGCTACTTCGCCCCTCGTACTGCGATATCTCATTCACTGCGTAAAGGAATCGCCGGCTGGGATCTACCGCCAGAAACGATGGGTTGGCACTTTCGGCTGCCAGCCCCAGCGAGGTCAACTGGTCTGTGGCTGGATCGAAGCGGTAAGCGTAAATGCCTTTACTCCCCTTCTCGGTGTAAGTGCCGACGTATACAAGATACTTGCTCTTGGCTGGAGCTTTTTCAGCGCCTTGAGCGTAATGGGTCATTAGGAACGGCGCCGGCAGCGCCGCAAGAACTAAGGCGAAGCTTTGAATGGTTTTCATGCCCCTATGAAACCTCATTCGACCCCCTGGGCGCAAGTGCTAAACAGTGTATAATGTGCGAGGGGCGCTTTACAGGATCGATACAAGACCCGAACTCGGCCCCTGACGGGCCAGTGGGGAAATTGATCGCGCGCATCTGCCGCCAGAGGACGATTCACCCATGACCACCTTGATGGCAGAGATTGCTCAGCAGCCAGCGGTCCTTTCGGGCTTGCGCAAGTTCTATACAAGCCCCGGAGCAATTCCCTCCAAGGGGCTGCGCCTCATGGTTGAGCACTGGCCGCCCACCGTGGTGTTCACCGGAATGGGATCGTCCATGTACGCCGCCTACCCGGCCCAGGCCTACTTGACTTCTCAGGGTATCCGCGCCCTGATCTGGGAGACGGCCGAGCTGGTGGACCATCACAGGAAGTTCCTCGGCCCAGACACCCTCCTGGTGGTGGTCTCACAATCGGGTGAAACGGCGGAAGTCCTCCGATTGCTCGGCGCCTTGCCGAGGAAGGAGGGTTTGGTAGCAGTCTGCAATATGGAAACAAGCTCGCTGGCCCGGCGAGCCAACCTGTTGCTGCCCATGATGGCCAGCCGCCCGGCGCAGGTGGGCACCAAAACTTACACTTGCTCCGTGGCTGTTCTGATGTACCTTGCAGTGGCGATTGCCCGAAAGCCGCCGCACCCCCTCACCCAGGCGTTGATGCATGCCATCGAGGCCCAGGAGAAAATCATCGACCGCCACGACGAGCTGACCCAGCCCACCGTGGAGTTCTTTGACAAGCCACACTACGTTGCCTTGCTGTCCCGCGGCGCGGAGCTTGCCTCGGTTTACCAGGGAGCGCTCTTGTTCAAAGAGGTGGCGAAAATGGGCGCAGAACCGATGAGTGCAGCTCAGTTCCGCCATGGTCCCATGGAGATCATCGACCCCGCCCACCGCTACATTATCTTTGCCCGGCAAAACGAAACCAAGCCGCAGCACAAAGCGGACAAAGGCCTGCTCAAGCTGGCGGAGGATATCCGCAAGCACGGCGGGCGCGTCCTGCTTTACGCCGACCTGCCTTTTGCGGACGTCACCAACGTCCGCCTCGTCCCGGTTGAATCGATTCGCATGGGGCTGGGAACTCTGATTGATTCCGTCCATATCCAGTTGCTGGTGCACGACCTCGCTCTGCGCGCTGGTCTCGAGCCCGGCAGTTTCCGGTTCGCGGACTAACTTCCGCGCGATGCCTGCCGCCGGTTTTACGCGGCCAGGGCGTCGGAGCTAAGCAAGCCCTTCGACCGCTCTTGGGCCCGTGACTGCGTTCGCAAGGTGAGAGCCTGGGCCAAATCTGCCCTCAGCGGAAAAAGAGACCGGTAGGCATGACTATAGGTCACTTGCGTCTGCTCTCCCTCCACGCGCTTTGGTCAAACACTTGGGCTACCGCTTGAAGGATTTGCGGGCGAGGATCTTTCCGCCCTCTTCGATGGTGTAAGTTGCATTGGCTTTGAGGTTGTGGAGGGTGTCACGCTGGCCGCTGGGCCAGGTGATTTCCACGCTGTCAGCCTGAATGGCTTTTCCCAAGCCAAACGTTAAGGTGAGTTCGCTCTGCGAGCAGTAGCTCGAGCCGGAGTGGACGGTCTGCCAGTTGGTGCTGCCGGCGGAGGTGACGCGGACTTGCGCGCCGATGCCGTCGCGGTTCGAGCGCGTGCCTACGGTTTTGATCCGTATGGCGTTGTTGCGGCTGCCGCCCACGTTGTGGAAAAGGTATGCGGGCCCGCCGTTACTCGCAATCAGGATATCCGGCGCGCCGTCGTTGTCGATATCCGCATAGGCGGCGCCGCGCGCCACCCAGCGACGCGTGAACCCGAGTTGCCTGCCGAACTCCCGAAACTTATCGTGGCCCTCGTTGTGGAACACCAGGGGGAGCTGGGCGTAAGTCACCTGTGGCTGGATGCGCCCGATGTCCGGTTCGATGTGGCCGTTGGCGACGAACATGTCTTCGAGGCCGTCCAGATCGTAATCGAAAAAGAAAAGGCCGAAAGAAAGCGAGAGCAGGCTGGCGCGGCCCACCGACGACGATGGCGCGATGTCGATGAAAAAGCGGTTGCCCTCGTTGTGATACAGGCCGAGCATTTGGTTGGAGAAGTTGCCGATGGCCAGGCTCGGGTAGCCCGAGTGATCGAAGTCATCCTCGTCGATCCCCATCGCGCCGCGCGCCACCCCATCCTCGCTGAAGGCAATACCGGCTTGCACGGCCTGTTCAGTGAAAGTGCCATCGTGGTTGTTACGGTAGAGCTTGTTGCGCTCGGTGTCGTTCGAGACGGCGAGGTCCGGCCAGCCGTCCATGTCGTAATCAACCACCGCCACGCCGAGTGATTTGCTCGTGGGATCGTAGATGCCCGCCTTCTGGGTCACATCTTCGAAGCGGCCATTCCCAAGGTTATGGAAGAGCCGGGGAGTGTCGCCCTGGTAATCTTCCGGCGTACAATAGGATTTGTGCCGGCCGTCGAGCGTGCAATAAAGGTCGTCCTTCTCGGACCACTTTACGTAATTGGTCACGAACAAATCGAGCTTGCCGTCCTTGTCGTAGTCCACCCAGGCGGCGCTGGCGCCAAAGCCGGTGTTGTTCACACCTGCGGTCCTGGTGACATCCTTGAACGTCCCGTTGTGCTCGTTGTGGAAAAGGTGCGCCTCGCCGAGGCCGGTGATGTAAATGTCGTCCCAGCCGTCGTTGTCGTAGTCGCCCACCGCCACGCCCATGCCGTAAATCTCGAGGTCCAGGCCCGCCTTGGCCGTTACGTCGGTGAAGGTGCCGTCGCCGTTGTTATGGTAAAGCTTTGGAGTCGCGTGCCGGGTCTTGTGGCCGGGAAAGTCTTTCCCGTTGATCAGCAGGATGTCGGGATAGCCATCGTTATCGTAGTCAATGAACGCGCAACCCGGTCCCATGGTTTCCGGCAAGTATTTCTTACCGAAGGCACCGGTGTAATGGGTGAAATTGATTCCGGCCTTTTGGGTGATGTCCTCGAAGTGAATCGTCCCTCGGCTGGTATCAGCGGGAGCCTTAGCACTGTCTGCGGAGGTTGGGGCAGGTCTCAAACCCGCCATGAGAGCGACACTGGCGAGCACGACGGCCAGGAAAATGAGGGCGCCCGCGATTTTGGATTTTCGATTTCGGATTTTGGATTGGGTGCTGGCCATCGTCCCTTGTTCCTTGCAACTCACCACTGCCTACTGACAACTCACGTCTTTGGTCTGCTGGCTCCTGCCTTCTGAATCCTGCTTCACTGCGACCCCCTCACCCAGCCCGCCCCGGCTGAAGAAAACGCCGGCGGCGGGCCACCCTCTCCCCCAAGGGGGAGAGGGCCGGAATCTGCACAAAACCGCAAAATCTCACCACCCCCCGGTGTCATTCCGGGCGGAGCGAGGAATCTCGCCCCGGTTCTTCTTCCTTCTGCTTTCTAATTTCTGCTTTCTGAATTCTGCCGACTGCCTTCTGCTTTCTGCCTACTTCCCACCCCAGCGCCACCGACACGTGCTCGTGAATGGGCTGGGCTTCGTTGTTGTCCTCCGGATGAGTGAGCTTGTAGGGCCCGGTGATGGCGCGCGAGGATTCATCCGCCTTGAAGCGCAGGTAGAGCTTCTCTTCCCGCGTGGCCTGCGCGTCGTCTCGCAAGCCGCGATAACAGAGCATCAGGTTGTAATGCGCTTCGAGGTCTTCCGGGTCGACAGCCAGGGTCTTGTCGAATTCCCCGGCGGCTTCCTTGTATTTGCGCTCGAGGAAAAGCATGCGGCCCACCTGGTTCCTCACCACACGGTCGCGCGGATACAATGCAGAAACTCTGGAAAACTCGGCGAAGGCTGCGGGATAGTTGCCATCGGCCTTGAGCGCAAGTCCGGCGAAATAGTGCGCGCTGCCGAGCCGGGGATTGAGTTCGATGGCCTTTTCGAGCATGGGCTTCGCCGCATCCGTATTGCCTTCCTGGACTCGAGCCCGCGCCACGTTGACCCAGCCGTCGGCATACTGGGGGTCGAGCTTCGTCACCGTTTCAAAGGCCCGCTCCGCTCCTTTCAAATCACCTTGCAGCAACAGCCCGATGCCATAATCGTTCCAGCGCTCGCGGTCCCCGCGATCCAGGCTCAGAGTCTCCGTGAAGGGTGGAGAGTCCCTGGCGACCACCGGAACGGTCGCGGTGTCTTCCGCGATCACCACGGTGGGCACATCCGGAATCTCCTTGAACTTCGCGGCAACCTTGGAAAGGTCGCCCTGAAAAACCCAGCGGCCATCGTCGTAGTTCTTGGTTACACGGGGATTGGCTTGGGAGGAATCGCGGACACCGGCAAATGCCCACTGGGTATTCCACCAGGAGAATTTCCGATAGTTAAGTTTGGCAGTCAGCGTGATTGAATCTCCGGCATCCTGGGAAACTTTCATGCGGAAATGGACAGTGTCTGCGGCGCCCGGAGGTATCAAGTGGGCGTACATGGTCGCGCGCGTGGACCAAGCGTTGCGCTTGTTGATGGGATTGCCGCGCGCATCAAGCTGGAGCGAGCGGTAGAAGTGCGCGCCGGGCTCCACCGGACCGTGGCCGTTGTCGGCTGCCTCGCCGCTCCAGAAGATGATCTTCCCTTTACTGTCGCGGGCTCGAAGCTCCAACCAGCAATCAAAAGCATCCACCGTGCCGCCTGGAAAGAAGTGGCCAAGCTTGCGAGTGCGGACCACCACTTCAACGCGCACGGTATCACCGCGCCGGACCTGGGCCGCCGCGCGTCCCAGTGGCGCCATCAGCTTGACTGGAGCAGCCGCGCTAACCCCCGTGGCCGCCAAGCCTGCCGAGGATTCTTCACCCACTGCAAACGTGCTGGCGAGTTGTGGCGCCTCTCCTCCCCCAGCCCCCGTCCTCGTCGGGCCAGCGGCTTCGGCAGGTTCTTCGGCCAGAGCAAAGATATCCACGCTGAGCGCGCCCTTCAGGAAGCTCTCCACTTGCTGCACCTGCTCCCCGTCGCCGTAAGAGGTTGGGACTGCCGTGTTCGCCGCCGCAAAGCGGTGCGAATGCACGAAGCCATTGAGGTTGCCGAAATCCTTCGAGGGAACGAGCGGCATGTGACAATCAGCGCACTGCGACGGCTTGGGTGGGTAATAAAATGACCTCGCGCCCTGCCCCGAAACGCCGCTGGCCTGCCAGTTGTCGTAATCGTTGAAGCCGCGAATCCATCGGTAGTTATTGACGGGCACATCCAGGTGAACCTTGTGGCAGGAGGAACAGAACTCCGGGACCAGTTGCGGGTCTTTGTGGAAAGGCTTTAGAAAAGCAGTCCGATGCGGCTTGGGATCGAGCTTCACCGCATAGTCATGCAGGAAATGGAGCAGGGGATTCTTGCTCGAGGCCAGCTTGTCGAGCGGCGGATAATCCATCACGAATCCGCCCTGGCCCATCGTGTCTTTCACACGCGCGATGGAGTGGCACGACATGCACCCGAGGCCGTTCTGTCCCTCACGCGTATCCTCGACCTCCCGGATGGGATGCGTCTGCATCTTGTTGGCGAAAACCAAGGCATGGTCGTGGCAACCACCGCACCAGAGCGAAGGCTCGATGCCGACCGTGTCCTGCATGTACTCGATGGCTTTCCGGTACCACTGGTTATTGAAAGACGCCATGTGGTGCATGGAACTTTGCCACTGATTGTAAATATCCGTGTGACAGGGCCGGCAGGATTCGGAATCCATGAAGAACTGCGAGGTGATGAGCTTGCCGTCGCTGGTTGTCGCCGAACTGGGGAAGAGCAGGCTGGATGGGCCGCCGCCTTCACCCTCCATGCTCAGGGGTGCGGTGGAAGGGTTCCGGATCCTATAGCGCGGATCGGAGTGGACGTAGTGATATGTTGCCACCACTGCGTAGAATGCGCCCGCAGCCACGACCACCGCGAGGCTCCAGCGCCACGCGGTTCGGAAGCCCTCGTCATCCGGGCGGGCGCCGCCCGCCTCCGGTAAATTGGTCGATCTAAGCGGGCGGGCGGAGCCCGCCCGTACCTGGCCGCGCCATCGGAGAAGCAGGAGAAATAGACCCACGATGGCCAACCCCACATGCGCATAAAGCGCCATGCTGTGTGGCCGAGTCATGCCCACGAAAGCGAGGTAGATCCCGAAAGCCGCTGCCAGCGCGACCAACAAGAGCGTGCCGGTTCCCCAAACCCCGGCGAAGAACCCTCGATGCCGGAGGATGAAGGCAACAAAAAGAACGCCGACGCCTATTCCCAGCAGCGGATGCAGCAGCGCATTCGCTACATAAAAGAGTGTGGGAGTGCTGAAGGCAGCGACGTATGCGCTGTTGAAAATGAGGAGAGCCGCAGAGGCGGGGAGGAGCCAGCCTCCCCGCGAGCGGCTAGGGCTTTTGTTTTCCATTCTCTTTAGATCTTGCCCTGACCTTGCCCAAGACCCGACGCAGCCTAGAGGTTAGCGAATATCACCGGGAGGGTTCAATCGCTCTGCCGCACGAATAGGGCTTTTTTCTGTATTAGCTATCGGCTTTCTTTCCATTACCGCCAGGGGCCGGGCTCAGAGCTTTCAGGATGCGATGCCGCGGCAAAGACCAAATGCCCGGAGGCGCGAGCCAGAGTCCGCTCAGGCGTGGGTTCAGGAACCTGTGCGCAGGCACGAAAATGCGCCGGAATTTGTCGATTTTCGGCCATATTTGGGTTTGATTTGCGTTTTTGGTGCTCAAATTTGGGTTCGTTTTTGAGCCTCAAAATTGATAACTCCTTTATTTTCAATACATTCTTCGGTTCGTTCCCTCTAAATAGAATCTTTTTTGCATTTTGAGCCAATTTCCAGTAACCAGTGGGCCGATCCTGAACCCTGCCAGCGCACTGTGCCGCCGCGTTGCTCATGCGTCGACTCAGATAGCCTATCACGAGCCTAGGCTGCTGTCAAGAGAAAAATGCAGGATTCAGGATTCAAGGCAGGAAACACCACCTTTGCTTTTTCCCTTACTCCTGAACATTATTTGTCTTTCTGGCATTAATAGCCGGAGAGAACGTTACGCGCTGGTCTGTATACGGGAGAACTGTAAATCAGGTCGGAGAAATGGCCAATCAGGACCGGGGACAGCTTCGCGCGTCGTTCAGTTTGCTTTGGCAGCTCTTCGCGCAGCGGAAAAGACGGCTTCGCGGTTGCGATCCCAGGCGCTCTTAATTTCTTCCTCGGACAAACCGCCCAGACGCCCCAGTATGAAAAACGCAGGTTGCGCATGGCCCCGCGCTTTCCAGTGCGCCATCTCGACGAGCGAAGGGAGTGCTTGTTTTCGAAGCTCAGCGAGAATTGCCGGGTCGCGCTTTTCCGTAAGCTCGGCCAACACAAACAAAGATTTATTGCGATCCGTCCACTCAATCGAATTCAGCATCGCGATGAAAGGGTGCATGGGGATTTCGATGTGCAGCTCCGGGTGCTGCTGCGCATATACGGCCATGACCCCGAGCGCACGCATCGCATTATTCCGTACTTCGCCGTCTGGATCTTTCATCGCATCGGCAAGGTCCGGCACTACCGACTGCTTCTCTGGCGCGTAGGCAATGACCTGGGCCGCGAGCGCGCGCTGCCCAGAGTCGGCGGAATTGTGGAGGACGTCACGAAGCTGCATCAGATGTGCTGCCGCGATCGTGACGAAACGTCCCTGCACGGACCGGGCAGCAGGATAGTGCATTAACGCGTACCCTTGGGAATCGTCCTCAGCAAAATCACGCTTTTCAATCGCCTCCATGAAGGCCTTATCGAATGACTTCCCCGCCTCCACGACATCTTCAGGCAGGCGAACTTTCCCCTGTGGGGCTGAGCCGAAGCGCAAAGATTGGGACCCCTCCTCTTCAATCCCCACATATAGAATAATCTTGTCCGCGTCGCAACATACGATATTGACGCGCGCTTGGATCACTCCCGGCAGAGCTTCCAATCGCTGCTTTGCCTCCTCTGCTCTGCGGTGCGCCTGCTCGTCGGAAGCAGGTAGCGAGTCGCCTTCTTTGAGCTGCAAGGCCTGCCGCAATTGCGCCTCCGATAGGGTACGCAGCCCGTAGAAGTCAACGATTCCAATGGCCTTCAATCCTTGAGTGTCTGCGCCGCGGGAAAGCTTCAAAGCAGCCAACAAAAGCAATGCGACAAATACGCCCTTGGTGAGTGCGCGCGCCCAACCCTTCATCTTGCCCCTCCCGGACCGCGCCGGAAATTCGAAGCGCGAATTGCGTGCCTGTATTATACGATCCCGGTCCCAAGAATGTTACGTTGTGTGATCCGCTCCGGTCAAATTTAGCTTGACACTGTGGGTACCAATATATAGGATTCACATATATGAAGGATCTAATGGTCAGCATCGGACCACAAATCAAACGGGGAAGCGCCGAACTGGCGATACTCGCCGTGCTTGCGGAGGGGCCGCTGCACGGCTACCAAATCGGCAAACGCATCGAGCGCCAGACGCGAGGCTTGCTGCGCTTCAATCTTGCCTCTCTGTACCCGTTGCTCTATCGCATGGAGAAGCGTGGTTGGGTAAAGGGGACCTGGGAGGATCCTCCTGGAGGTCGCCGCCGGCGCTACTACCGGCTGGCGCCCGCGGGAAAACGGCGCCTGGTTCCACTTCGAGAGGAGTGGGGACAGTTTTTTCGAGCTTTGAATCGTCTGGCAGGGGTGGTCCATGCCTGACTGGCGAGGGATTGTAAGGGATAGAATAACCCCCCTTCGGGTAGGCGAGAAGCGCCACGAAGACATCGTTGCTGAACTTGCCGACCACCTGGAGGATTCTTGCGAGGACTTGGTTCGGCAAGGTAAATCGGAGAGCGAGGCTGTTCAGTTCGCGTTGAGCACCGTCGCCGACTGGGATGAGCTTCGCCTGGGGCTACAATGCGCCGAACAAGAGGAGGACATTATGAATTACCGCGTTAAGGCCCTGTGGTTACCCGGAGTTTGCACGAGTGTGCTCTCCATGGTTCTGCTTCGATGGTTCCAGCGGATGTCGCCCGCACCACCTGTTATCTGGGTATGGCACGGCACATTTCTGGTCCTCTACTGGCGTTGGTTGTTGTGCCTGCCACTGGTTGGCGCTTTTGGGGCGTACTGGTCCCGGCGCGCGGGAGGAAAGCTTGTCGAGCGGGTGTTGGCCGCTTCCCTTCACATTCTGGTATTGATCTGCGTCATGGCACTCGGTTTTTGCATCGGGTTAGTTCTCGATTTTCACGTCTCTTTCAGTCTCCGGCTCGTGGGATTTGCGGTCTACGTGCTGGCTTGGGGCATTGCTCCGTGCTTCCTGTTGCTGCTCGGAGCCTTACCGTTCCTCAGGGGAGATGCCGCGGAATCTCGGCGGGCCGCAGCCTCGCACTGAAGAGGGATTACCGGCGTAAGGCCGAATCCGTCAACTGACGGATTCGGCCTTGACGGCCGGGCCGAGCGCCGCTCGGCCCTACACGCACGGCAATCCATCAGCGGGAACGCGTGCTACAACCGGCGCGCGATGGTGGCTAGGGCGACGGTGAGCGCCGAGCGGATGGCGCCGAAGGTCTGGGCTTTATCTTCCAGAGCGCTCAATTTGATGGGCGGGGCATTCTCTTTGTAAATGTGCTGGACGACCTTGCCTACGGTGGAGAGCATGAACTCCGGCGCGCCCTTCACGATCCCTCCTCCCAGGACAATCAAGTCGGGATCGAGGATGGCAACAACATTCGAGATACCGACACCCAGCATGGTGAAAATCCTCTCCAAAACCGAGCGGGCGTTGGGATCGCCCTGGCGGAAAGCCTCAAAAACGAAGTAAGCGTCACGTTCCGCGGCGAGGTCGGAAGTCGCGGAGCTAGCCGGCGGCGGGAGGGCCTTTCGGCCCTCGGCGGCAATCCCCATGCCGGAAACAGAGCTTTCAAAGTGGCCCGAATCGCCGAAGTCCTCGGCCCAGCGGGGCCAATCGATGTTCATTCGGTAGACTTCACCGGCGGAACCTGTGCGGCCGCGATAAAGCTTGCCGTTCACAAACACTCCGGAGCCGGTTCCGGTGCCGATGGCGATGAACACGAAATTGTCGACGTCCTGAGCGACCCCGCGCCAATGCTCGCCGATGGCCGCCATGTTGCAGTCGTTTTCGAGGAAAATGGGCACGCGCAGTTTTTCTTCGAGCTCTCGCGCCAAGTGGATGTTCTTCCATCCTGGCAGGTTGTAGGCAAAAGCCACTACGCCGAGCTCCGCGTCCACCGGGCTCGGGACGCCAATGGCGACCGCCCGAAGGCGTCCGCCGGCCTTTGCGGCCAGCGCGCGCGCGCCCGCGACGATCTGGGCAATCAACTTTCGGGGGCCATCCTCAGGCCGAATCCTTTTATTCGAATCCTGGAGGATCTTCCCTCGGAAATCCGCCAAGGCGAAGTGGAGGTGGCTGGCGCCCAGGTCGATCCCTACTACCTGGCCGAAGCCGGGGTTGATCCCGACCTTCGAGCGTCCCTGGCTGAGGACCAGGAGCCCTTTCCTGACCAGCGGTCGGAGCTTGCCTAGCAGCGACTGCGGTTGAATGCCAATTCCCCGGGCGAGCTTGCCAATTGAAGCCGTCTCGCAGTTTGCGATGTCCCGAAGGACTCGCTGCACAGTGCTTTCTGGTTCGACCATGGGGAAGCCTCCAATGAGGGTCGCTGCTTCCTTCGTGCCTCTCAAGCTGTAACACAGCGCGGGTGGCCGCTGAAGCCAAAACGACATTCTCCGTGTTCTCTGTGCCTCCCAAGCTTCAACACGGAGGACACAGACGCGCTCGGTGAACTCCGTGTTATATCTTTTCGGGCCACGGAGGACACGGAGAAAAACCTTCGCGGCGTGTCGTAGGGGTCCCGCAGGCGCGGGATGGTTGCCCCAGGGCAGCCACAAGGGCCGCCCCTACAACGCGATTTTTTCACACGTTCTCTTCGCCAGGATCAAATCGGAATACGATTCCGCGACGATATCTTTTGGGGTGACCCCGAATAGTTCTTGAAACTGGCGCGCCTGGGACCGTATCTTCTTCACATCACCCGTGCGTGAAATGGCCTCAACCTCGAGGAACCTGCCCAACTGCCGGACGCGGTCCAGGTGAATTTTCACATTCTTGACGAAGTAAATCTCGCGGCGCTTGTCCACAACGGCCAGTGTCCCGAGGGCGCGCGCAAGAATCGCCCGGAGGGAGTTCCGCCGCGGAAGAAGCATCATCTCGACCGCGGCCTGGCGGGCGCGGCGAACGTTGCTGCGCCGGTAGAAAATCAGGGCGTTCTCGAGGTGGCCTTCCCGAACCTTGAGCCGCCCGCAAGGGACGCGAAAATAGGTGTCGATCTGGTGGTCCGTCCCAATAAAGCGGGCGTCCAGCCTCTTGAGCGCCTCGCGCACGCGCTGCTCGTCGTTCAACCGTGCCTTAAACTCAAAGTTGAGATGCTTCATGGCTGAGGATAGTCTGTGGCGCCTTGAGCGCAACCTCAGACTGATGACTCTGAGACCGGAAGTGTAGCACGAAATGTCCGTTGCGGGGCGCGCTCGTTAAGACGCTGTGGCGAGGCGTTTCCCGCGCTAGAATATGGAAATGGCGATGGAACTCCGGCTCGAGACTCGTTGGAACCTGGCGCCCCGCGAAGCGATGCGGCTTCAAGAAAGCTTGCGCGAGCGTGTGGAATTGAAGGACCAGTTTGGAGAGATCCGATATGTGGCGGGCGCGGACATGGCGTTTGATCCCGAGACGGAGGTCGCTTTTGCCGGCGTCATTGTTTATCGCTTTCCGGGTCTCGAGGAAGTGGAGCGCCGGATGGCCCGGCGCAAGCTGCGTTTTCCTTACGTCCCCGGCCTGCTTTCGTTCCGCGAGTGCCCCGTACTGCTGGCGGCCTTTGCGCGGCTGCGGACCGAGCCCGACCTTATCCTGATCGACGGCCATGGGCGCGCGCACCCGCGACGGTTCGGCATCGCGTGCCACATTGGCATCTTGTTTGACAAACCCACTATCGGCTGCGCCAAGTCGCGCTTGGTGGGTGAGCACCAAGAGCCCGATGAGAGGGCCGGCGCGACTGCCCCGCTGATGCTGGAAGGTGAACGCATCGGCGTGGTGTTGCGGACGCGGGACGACGTGAGACCCATTTACGTCACTACGGGACATCGGGTTTCACTCGATTCCGCAGTCGGCTTGGTGAAGCAGTGCCTGGACGGATTCCGCATCCCTAAACCCACGCGGGAAGCTGACCACTACGTCCGCGATTTGCGCAGGGCGTATCAAATAAGTCGAGAAGTCGAGAGTCGAATGTCGAAAAGGTCTTAACTCCTCGACCATCGACTCTCGACTTTTCGACTTATCAGAGCGAGATTCCTCGCCCCCGCTTGGAATGACAAGGCTCAGAGAAGGGCAGAATGCTATAATCAGGCGGTGGCAGCGGGTCGGTTTGATGTAGATGTGGCGGAACCTGTCCCGATCTGATCGGGACGCCGCCATTTGGTCCGTCGGTTGACGGATAAACTCGCCGCTATGAGGGGCGTTTGGGAGCTTGAAATGGAAAATGTTGCAAGCGTTCAACCCAAGAGTGCGGTGGTTCGCGAAAAATCCCAATTGATGTCGACCTCGGAGATTGACCGGACGGTGGTGCGCCTGGCGCACGAAATTCTGGAGCGCAACAACGGGCTGGAAGGACTGGTCCTGGTGGGAATCCGGCGCCGTGGCGTCCCGCTGGCTGAGCGACTGGCCCGGAAGATGAAGGAGATCGAAAAGACCGAGCCACCGGTCGAAACGCTGGACATCACCTTCCACCGTGATGACCTCTTGAGCGTCGATCAGAAGCCTGTCGTCCGGCAGCCCCCGCAGTTTTCCGTGGAGGGCAAGACAGTGATCCTTGTGGACGACGTCCTTTACACGGGCCGAACCACTCGCGCCGCGCTGGATGCCGTTGTGGACCACGGACGGCCACGGCGCGTGGAACTGTGCGTCTTGATCGACCGCGGGCACAGGGAGTTGCCCATCCAGGCCAACTACGTGGGCCGGGTTCTTCAGACATCGGACACCGAAGCGATTGCAGTCCGCCTCCGCGAAGTGGACAACCAGGACCGCGTGATGCTCTGCGAGCGCGTTTCGTAGAAGCGGGCCTTTCCGTGTTCTCTGTGCTTCTAAAGCTTCAACACAGAGGACACGGAGCTTCTCAGTGACCTCCGTGTTGAGGGTTTCCTGCCCACGGAGGACACGGAGGATCCACTGCAAGGAGGAGAAATCTCTGCGGCGCGAGAAAAAGCTGAATGCCCTTGCTAGACGTCAGGACAGGGCGAGGCCGCTCAGCGCAGACCGCAGGATCGGACCACCTGGAAAGGCGTCCAGGTTGAGGTCGGGAGTGGCCCTCGCCATCAAGCGAAATAACCAGACGAGGAATTGATATGAAATTCCCTGTTGGGCCTGAAGATGTGAAGCTGATTCAAGGGCGCAGCAAAGGGCTCCAGATCCTCTGCGACTGCGGCTGCGTCAACTTCAACTACCTCGATCCGCAGGACCCCGTGTGGCGCTGCCGCAATTGCCAGCGCGTTTTGAGCTTCGACTTCCCCCGCCTGATGGAGAAGGTTCTGGCCCGCGAAGAGCGAAAGGCCCCCGTGTAGCATGGGCGTCCTGCCCGTGTGAGGCTATCCCGAGTTTCGGCGCTCTCCTAATTCGACTCGTAGCGCCGACCTTCAGGCCAGCATCTGCTTGTCCCGCAGGCAGGGCCCCAGCGGTTGCTGGCCCCGCGCTGCGGTGTGGGTACTTGCTGACCTAAAGGTCAGCGCTACGCTTAAAATGGGACTTCTTGTCCCAATCAAAAAGTTCTTGACAAGCAAACCGTAGCGGTGTATCAATACAGCATGCTGCTTCACGTCAACCCCGCTTCGGGCGTGCCCACCTACCTTCAGATTGAAACGCAGGTGAAGCACTACATCGCAGCAGGCGCATTGGTGCCCGGGGATGCGTTGCCCTCGGTGCGCAAGCTCGCCGCGGATTTGCGCATAAGTACGAACACCGTCGCCCGCGCGTACCAAAACCTTGAGCGGGATGGAGTCTTGCGGACGGTCCCAGGCGGTCGCACCTATGTGGCCGAAAATCCCGGTAGCTTTCTGAAATCGGAAAGAATTCGGCGTCTTCGGCCCTATGCCACGCAAATCGCGGTCGAGGGCACGCAATTGCGGCTGGAACCACGTGAAATCATGGAATTGGTACAGCAGGAGTTGGACGCATTGGAGGAAGTCAATGAACGATATGGCGATCTGGACCGAAAAGCTCGTTAAAGTCTATCCCGGAGTGAGGGCTGTCGATGGGCTCAGCTTGAACGTCCCACGCGGTGTAGCCTATGGATTCTTGGGGCGCAACGGCGCCGGTAAGACATCCACCATCCGGATATTACTAGGATTAGCGCGGCCTACGGAGGGCCGCGCCACGGTTCTGGGATTCTCCGTTGGCCGCGAGCAAGTTGCCATCCTGGAGCGCACGGCGTTCGTGAGCGAGAGCAAGACTCTCTACGGGGACCTCACGCCTCGGGAACTCGTGCGCTTCACGCGCGGATTCTATCCCAACTGGTCGGATCAAGCCGTCACGAAGTATTCGCGCTTGTTCGAAATCCCCATGGACCGTCCTTTCGCAAAGCTCTCACAAGGAAACCGAACGAAGGTCTATCTGTTGCTGGCGCTGTCGCAAAGGGCGGATTTACTGGTTCTCGATGAGCCGGGGATGGGGCTCGACCCCGTTGTCGTGGACGAATTCCTGCGTGTCCTCGTGGAAGACGTGATAGGTGAAGGCCGAACCGTTTTCATTTCCTCCCACCAACTTGCGGACGTGGAACAAATCGCCGATTGGGTGGGTCTAATCGATCACGGAAGGCTGTTGCTCGAGGCGAGGCTGGATGATATCAAGAGCCAGTTTCGCTGGGTCACTGTCGCCGGGAATGCCTTGCCGCCAACGAAGTCGCCCGAGGTCTTGCTCGTGGCCTCGGAGGGCGATTTTTGCAAATACCTCGTCAAGAAGGACGCGGAGGCCTTCGCCGCCGAGCTCAGCGGGCAAGGGGCAACTGTTGCGCAAGTTTCTCCACTGGGATTGCGGGAAATCTTCCTGGCGCTGGTCCGAAAGGAGGAGCCATGTACGTCTGGAAATGTTGGCGAGATAGCCGAAGCCGTTTCTTTACCTCTCTCATAACGCTTCTGGCACTCTGTGTTTTCTTCAGTTATATGGAGGTCAAGTTCGCTTTCGGAGCGATTGGGGCAGGGCCGCCGTCCTCGGTGAGTCAAACGTGGTCACATGCCACCGGCTTTGTTCTCGGAGGTGTGGCTTCCCTTTTCACTCTCCTCTGGGGATTGGTCATGGGGGCATCGGGCCCGGGGGACGAATTCAAGGAACGGACTGCGGATTTTCTCCTGGTTCGGCCCCGCCGGCGGAGTTACTGGGTTTGGACGGGTTGGTCGGTTGGGGTTCTGGAGTTGAGCGCGATGGCTTTTCTGGCTGCTGCCGCGACCTTCGGAACATTGTCCTATCTGACAGGCCATGTTCAGACCTGGTGGCCATTGACCGCAGCCGTGCCCTTGGCCTTAGGCGGCGCGGTGGCCTACGGGCTGACATATTTCATGACGGTAGTCGCGCGCAACGGAAAGCAGGGGCTGAGTTACGGCTTCGGGATACTCTTCATCGACCTGCTGCTGCCTGCGGCCGCGTCCTACTACCCCAAATTCCATCTCCCTTCGGTCTTGGAGTTCATGGTAGGCGCATGCAAATGGGTTGCTGGCACTTCGAGGGCATTCCCCACCGGCTCGCTCGTCCTTTGGATTGCCGTTGCCTTGGCATTCCCATTTGCCGCGCAGTTGCTTTTGGAACGCGCCGAAGTGTAGGGGCACGCCATGGCATGCCCCTACAATGGACGGCGCGGGTGATTTTCGAGACAGTCACCATGGGCCTGTGGCGGGCCGAAGGGAAAGGAACGCGCAGCCTTTGTCACCCCCGCGAAGCGGGTCCATTTCATTCCGCGTGGAAGTGGATTCCGGCTTTCGCGGGAATGACTGGCGACTTCACAACCGAGAAGGAGGCCAGAGATGCGGAAAAGGATTTCCGCTGAAACGCTCTTGCAGGATCTTCGTTACGGGCTGCGCGGGCTGCGTAGGAATCCCGGTTTTACGGCGGTCGCGGTGTTGACCCTGGCGTTGGGGATCGGCGCCACCACGGCCATCTTTACAGTTGTCAATGCTGTGTTTCTTCGTCCCTTGCCCTACCCGCATCCAGAGCAGTTGGTATACGTCAAGGAGAATCTCGGCCCTGCCGCCGGGATCATTCCTTTCGCATTCAGCGAAGAGTATGCGCTCTGGAAAAATCGGAGCCGAACGCTGAACCCGGTTGCCGCCTATACGTACTCCTGGGCTAACCTCGCGGGCGGCGGTGAAGCAGAGCGGGTTAGCTGCGGCGTTGCCAGTCCGTCGTTCTTCTCGCTGCTGGGCGCTCACGCTGTGGTTGGACGGGTCTTTCTTCCCGGCGATGACCGCCCGGGCAGTCCGCCTGTTGCGGTCCTGAGCCACGCTTTGTGGAAGCGCCGTTTCGGTGGCAACCCGTCAGTTATCGGCAGGGGGCTCACACTGGATGGCAAGGCCTTTACCGTTGTGGGGGTTCTTCCCGCCACGTTTGTTGTTCCCGACTTGTACAGGCTGGATTATGACCTCTGGACACCGCTTCCCGCGAGCGAGACTGGGCCTGGGTCGTTTCCAGCGGTTCGAATGATCGGCCGGCTCAAACCCGGAGTGAGCTTGGAGGGAGCCCGCGCGGAGCTCGACACGATTTCGGGGCCCATTTCAAGCATGTTCCTCAAAGCGACGGGCTTCAAGAAGAGCATCGTGCTCTCAGCGTGGCACGAAGAGATCATCTCGAAAGCGAAGCTCTCGCTGCTGCTCTTCCTGGGCGCGGTGAGCCTCCTGCTCCTCATCGCCTGTGTCAATGTCGCCAACCTGCTGCTCTCCCGCGCGGCCACTCGACAAAAAGAAATGGCGGTGCGACTGGCCGTGGGCGCGGTGTAGGCACTCACCCAAAAACGTAGAAATCTGAACAGATGCCGGTTTGGGAGAGTGAGACATCATCATCGCCGGAGGCGGTTTGGGCTCGAATATCATCGCCGCAGGCGCGTTCGCGAGGAGCGTGATTTGGTAGGATAAGTTCCCGGAGGCGTGAAGAGGAGAACCCCGGTTGTTCGCGCAACCGGGGTTTTTCATTGGTGGCCCCGATCAAAGGACCTCCAAGTTAATCGCGAGAGTCATCCTGCCATGATCGTCGCCGGTTGTCCAGTGCTTCCTCTCGAAACCGGTGCCGGTGGCTTGTTCCGAGGTTTTTCGCCAGCGCGTCTGTCAGTTTCCTCCCTGTAGCGCGGTGTTTTATCTCTGCTGCCACTGTGACCGCGGCCAGCGTTATTGCAGTTCCCGTTGCCGGGAAAAATCCCGCCGTCTGCAGCGCCGCGAGGCCAACCGCCGCTATGAACAAAGTCTGGGCCCCGAGGGGCGCCTCGATCATCGTCAGCGCCAACGCGAGTACCGCCAGCGCTTAAAAGCTCGCGTGACAGATCAATCTTCCCTGCGTAGCTCTCCCTGTGTGAACCTGACCGTGCGTCCAGCTCCTGCGCGGGTGGAGGCTCCTGCGGTGGCGGAATTTCGGCCTTCCTCCAGAGAAGCAATCCGCGCCGGCTGGGTCGTCTGTCAGATCTGCGGCCGCCGGGGGCGCTGGGTCAATCCTTTTTCCGAGGTGAAGCATGATTTCCGATGAACAAGTCGCTCACATCCGTCACTTGTTTCACGCCGAGCATTGGAAAATGGGCACCATTGCGGCAGAACTACACCTGCATCCTGATACGGTGCGCGCCGCGCTCGACACCGATCGCTTCCGCAGCCAGCCCCGGCTGCGCGACCGTCTCACCGATCCTTACCTCGACTTCCTGCGCCAGACCTTGCAGCAGTATCCTCGCCTGCGTGCCACCCGCCTCTACCAGATGATCCGTCTGCGCGGCTACGCCGGCAGCGTCAACCAACTCCGCCGCGTGGTGGCCGAACTGCGCCCGCCCCAGCG
>Ga0326727_10002994_pt1 | contig 55516 bp, 52 predicted proteins | sample MB2enrmetagenome_FD_207643 | JGI IMG/M metagenome (GOLD analysis project Ga0326727, IMG submission 207643) | Lab enriched peat soil microbial communities from McLean, Ithaca, NY, United States - MB29MY | ecosystem: Environmental > Terrestrial > Soil > Wetlands > Peat | place: USA: New York...
GCTACCGGCTATATCGGCATTGGTAGTACCGGCGCTATCAATGACGTTAATATAGGTTCTGTCGGTTCGGCGGCCTATGCCGATACAGTAGCTATTAATACATCCAGTAACGCCATCCAGACGACTACTATGGGATCAACATATTCAAATGGCACTAACTACAGTACTACAACCTTAAACGGCGCTATTATGAATACTAACAACAACTCAGGTGGAGTTATTATCGGTAACGGTTACTCAAGTTCTGCTTCTACCCAGATAGCTTTAACGCTGAGCTCGTCGAATACCTTATCGGATACTACAAGCAGTTGTACAGCATCAGCTAACAGCGGAGCTCTGTATTATAACAACAAATCTAACGCTATCCGTGCCTGTATTAATGGTAACTGGCAGGACCTTGTATCCACTCAAGATTTAGCTCTGCAGCTATTCGGAGTAGTGCCAAACTCTGGCGGTAACCCCGGCGACTTAGTGGGCAACTCAGCTACCAACACAGCTGCCAGCAATACGGGAGGACCTTGTAAAGTAAATTATGATACGGCTACAGCCGTTTATGTTAACTCCTGTCAAGCATATTCATACGGCCGAGAATTCAGTGTGGCTGCAATCGCGGTAACGGTACAGGCTACAGCTAGCAGTTGGCAGAACATTTGCATAAACTCATCTACTGGCGTTCCAGGACTATCGGGTACTGCAAACACCACACAAGGATCGGAAAGTACGGCAAATCTATCTACTTCCACCGCCTTTTCATATGGCGCGCCGACTCTATGTCTAGCTACTGTTGAAACCAACTCTTCAGATAATGTTAATGCTATCTTTGATATCCGAACCTTTACAAACACCGAAAAAACCTATGCCTATGCCACATCGGGTGGTTTATTCCTCGGCGATGTAGTATATGCCAGCGCTAGTGGTGTAGTAACCACCGCTACTTCAGCTAGTGTTGGTTTATTGGGCGTGGTTGTTGCCTCTACAGGCAGCGCTGGATCTTCTGGCAACCCGAACTTAATAATTGCCACTGACGGACCGCAATGGGTATATGGATACTCTAGTGGTAGTACGGGTGGTAATATTACCTATGATCAGTACCTGGGAGTCAATGCAACCCTAAATGGTTCAGTATCAAGCAGTGCGACAGGTTCAGATACCTATAGCCAAATAGGGGTGGCGCAGAATACTCAAGCAACTAGTTGTGCGGCTCAAACTTTTGGCTTAACAGACTGCCAGTATTCGGCATTTACTGATTTGGTTATAAGATAAATTAGCTTAGATTTCTAATGGCTCACTATAAATTTAACCAACAAATTAAAAGATATAGACTATATATAATGATATTACTAATTGTGTTAATGGCCTTAGGAGCAGGCTTTTATGTCAGGTACCATAACCAATCAGTTATACCAAAAAATATATTGAATCAGCTAAATTTCAGCGTGTTCTACCCGAAACAGAACAGCCAAACGAAGATAGAAACCAATACATTTAAATACTCAAAGCAACTTGGTCAATTGTCTTTTATAGTCGTTTATGATAACCAGCACCTAACTTTCGCTGAACAAAGTTCACCCGATTCTTTTGCTGCCGACCCTAGCTTTTACACGAAATTCATAAATTCATTGAATGGTTATGCGACTTTTGATTCAGCTAATGGTACTGCTAGTCTGACCGTGCCAACCGAAGTTAAACATGAAGTAGGGGTTATGAATGCCAAGGGGACATTACTATTTGCCCAGAGTACTACCGGTAATCTAAGCGAGACTGCCTGGAAACAACTTTTTAATTCCTTGGTCTACACTCAACCATAATAAAGGTGATATGATGATCTATCAGACAAATTACTGATTATCTTAAGTGTATTGTGATTATGCTTTACCTCTGTTACGATAGTTATGGCATGTTACTGAAATGTCTTAATCTGTTTAGTTTACAAAATGTGGGAATATGATGCACATCTTATCTAAAAAATGGTGGGTCGGTCTGTTTGTTCTGCTACTAATTTTTTATTTTTGGCCAAGTTTTCAAACCCTAGCTGTTTTATCAAGCTGCTCAGCCAGTTCAACCCCGAATATTGTTAATCTAGGGTCGACGACTGATATAAATTTTTCACTACAGAATACGGACAGCACATTATTAGTTGAATGGATTCAGGTCAGTGTACCTTCGCCTAATTTTACTATATCGAGTGCATCGGTTAGTGGCTGGGCTTACTCTTTCAATTCAGACCATGCTATTTTTTCAGATGGCAGCATCCTACCGGGATCGTCGATAGATTTTACCTTATCGACTACCGCTGATGATACGCCGACAGCTGGCGAGAGCTGGAATGTTATAGCGTCTGATGATCCGGGCGGAGCAAATGCCATTACCTGTTCTGGGGCGCATAATTTGAATATATTGTCGCCGCCGGTTATTTCAAATATTCAACTATCATCAATTGCCACTTCCTCAGCAACTATTAGTTGGACTACTAACACGCCAACTAAAGGTAATATTGACTACGGTCTGACTGATAACTACGGTTCGGCCACCCAAATGAGCACAAGTTTCGTTACCAGCCACCAGCAAACTATAAGTGGCTTAACTGCCAATACCGGTTACCATTTTATGATTTATGGAATTGATCAGTACAGTAATACTACTTACTCGAGCGATAATACATTTTTAACTGCTCCCATGCCAGTTAGCAATAACCAACCAACTTCGACGTCACCAACCGTTACTAATTCACAACCTCATTCAGTAGTGGTGGTAAACAAAAAAACTCCAAACGCCAATACCACACCGCCGCAGGTGGCATTAAATACAAATCTTAGTCAGGCTTATACGGCTGTCCCGACACTTACTGGTACTGCTTCAGATAATGTAGCGGTAGCCAAAGTTGATTACTCTACCGATGGCGGCCAAAACTGGTTGCCAGTAGATATTTTAACCACCGCCGGTCAACCTAATGTAACTTTCGCTTTTACGCCATTACTACCGCTGGATGGCAATTATGTAATAGAAGTCCGGGCCACCGATTCTAGCGGCAATACGACTACTACCGCCCCGCAAACTCTTTCTATCGATAGTTTACCGCCATTAGTCGGCGGCAATATCGTCAGTGTTGGTCCTCAAGTCTTACAGCCAAGTGCTAACGGCACGATTCAGGCCCAAGCTGGTGTTAATGAGAAAATTACGCTTAGCACTATTGGCGCACCAACTAATGTTTCGCTTAATGCCAGTATGACAACCAATACCAAAACCGGTAGCCAAACTTATACTCAAACTTTTATTTTAACCCCTTCGGCTGATTCCGGTTTGTGGTCAGGCGTGCTGGGGTTCGTAAAACCGGGAGTTTACAAATTGACCGTTAATTCATTAGACGGGGCTGGCCATCAGTCCAGTCGAACGCTGACCAGTGTTTATGTATCTAATCCGGGGCAAACACTTAGTAGTGTTACCAATAAACCTATTGTCAGCACCGTGACCGCCTATTATTTTGAACCATCGTCGCAAACCTGGGAAGTTTGGGATGCCGCCGCGTTTGGCCAACAAAACCCACAGACGACCGGCAAAACGGGCAATTTCAGTATGTTTTTGCCGGCTGGGAAGTATTATTTACAGGCCACGGCGCCCAATTATCACAAACTTATTAGCAGTATCTTTACGATTAATCAACCGACGCCGTTATCAACTGATTTAAAACTTAACCCCAGACACGGCTTGCACATCGGTCCGCTATACTTTTCATTGCCTTCATTCTCCATCCAACACATCATGACGCCAAACTCAACACCTGTAAGCGTTAGTCAAAATTCCCTAATTGGCCAGCCAGCGCCTGATTTAAGTCTGACTGACACCGCTGGGAATATTATCAATCCAACTGATTTGCTGGGCCGGCCAACATTACTTAGTTTTAATTCCACATGGGCGCCAACCACTATCGAGGAACTCTCGGCCTTAAGTAATTTGCAAGCCAATCCTAATTTAAACGTTATCCCTGTCGCTTTACAGGAAAACAGTGGTGTTGTTCAAGCCTATACATCAATTGCGGACGTAAATTTAAAATGGTTACTTGACCCTGATAGCACACTTAGCACTAGTTATAACATCCAAAGTTTACCGATGAATTACTTCATCGACCGGAACGGGATCGTTCGGCAGGTGGTAGTCGGTGTTATGAGCCAGCAGCAGATGCTTAACGATCTATCTGGGCTATAAATAAATGCGTTGTAGAAAGGGTAACGCTTACGGTATGATAAAGATTAGTCAGGTTATATTAATCCGGTCTGCCGTAACTAGAATTGGGTAATATGTTACCAACACAATTTTTCGACCAGGATATTCATTTTGCCATCTGCTTATTTGCAGCTTTAGTTTTTTTCGCTGTTTTTTGGCTTTACTTTGACGCCTGGACGACCAGCCACAAAAATAAAGAGCTTGTCAAATGTGGTGGTTTTTTGTTGCTGGCTTTATCATTTTTGCTGGCCGGCACAATTGTTGAACAATCGGTCCTGGGTAAATCCTTACTAGGATCCGTATCGGCCACAATTGTCCTAATTATGAGCGGCATTGGCTACGTTGCCATAATTATCGGACGGCTAATTGATCCTATCCCGAAAAAACCGAAATTAACAGGTTTGGATGCTGCCGAATTTAGTGACAATCCGCCAGCTAAAGAGGCTAATACTAAAAAAGTAGCGGCAGTTGGCTTAAGCGGCCTGGCTAATATTTCGCATTTGATTCTGCCGGTTAGTGCGTTAGCAATTGCCGTGCTTTACTGGCGGAAGGCAACAACCGGGTTAGAACGTCACTTAAAGCCGGTTGCCCTTTCTTTCTTGTTTTTGACAGGTTATGAAACATTATCTTTAGCTCCGCTTTGGGAAAACTCCGCCAACCCGAATGTTGCAAAATTGGTCGCCGCCTACAGTCCGTTATGGATTACCGGACAAGTACTGCTGTTTATTAGTTCTGTCATTTTAGGCTGGTGGGTCTGGCGCTATTTAACGCGGCGTTTTTTCTCACAACTGTTTATGGTTTTCACAACGCTTACCTTGGGTATATTCTTAATCACAACTGTCAGTTTTACATTTCTGCTTGTTAATAAGGTGCAGAATGAGTCAATCAGCAATCTTCAAACCGCCAATAGTGTATTAAGCTATGCCATCAATGCTAAGAAAGCCGAAACCTTGGCTGATGCTAACGTTGTAGCTGAAAATCCCAATATCGTTAATGCCGTACTAATCAAAAGTAATCAAACGCTGGCCAATTTAACCAGTACGTTTCTTAGTAAATATAATGTTTCGTCGCTAATTATTACGACCGCTGATGCTCAAGTGCTGTTGCGCGGTCAGGATCCGGCGGATTATGGGGATTCATTATCTTCCAATGCTTTAGTGCGCCAAGCACTTATCGGCCAGTCCAGTTCCAGCATTAATACCCAAAATGGGGTTCTGGCACCTCTGATTTACATTAATTCAACGACGCCGATCACAAATGTAAATAATCAAATTGTGGGGACAGTAACAGTTGGTCTAGCGATAGACAGCGCTTTCATGGATGGTATCAAACAAGCCACTGGTCTGGATAGCGCAGTGTATGCCGGGAATGTCGTGTCGGCAACCACTTTTGTAGCCTCAGATGGCATAACACGAATGATTGGAGTTGCGGAGACCAACTCTTCAATTACTAACACCGTACTTAAAAATGGTAGGACATATGCCGGTACTGCTAGTATTTTGAACCGTCAATTCTTAACCGTCTTTTCTCCCTTAAAAGATGTTAATAACAACGTTATCGGCATGCTGTTTATTGGCACTCCCCAATCCTCAATCCTCCAAACCGCCGGCCATGCTGTTGAACTAACCTTCTTGGTCACAGTTATCTTGCTAATTCTTACTATTATCCCGGCATATATCATTTCCAAACGGATAGCTAAACAGTTAGATTAAATTAAAGGTTGCCAACCAATTTGGAAAGCTAAGATGCAAAAATCTAAAAGAAATCCGACAAAGCATAAGAATGACAACGGATAGCTATGGCTCAGGACAAAAACCAACCTCAGACTATAAATAAAAAAACTAGCGAAGATATAAGATTCCGCATAATCCATTATTTTGTCACTATAATGGCAGTAATTTTATTTATCGTTTTAATCTCAAGTTTAATTATTAAAGAAAGACCGTATTCGCTTGATCTGCATTTCAATATTTTTGCAATCTTATCGTTTATTGCTTTAGTCAGTAACTTGGTGGCTTTTACACTGATAACCCGTATTAAGGAACGAACAAATACTTTAATGTGGTTCTCAATATTTTTACTTAGTCTTTCGGCCTGGGCGGTGGCTGAAATAATGAATCGGCTAAGTGCTAATCCAACAGCAGCAATATTTTGGGATCATTTTACAATTATTGGAACCGCATTCTTCCCGGTTGCACTGTATATGTTTGTGCTAGCTTACACTGGCTCAAAGCGTCTTTTTAGTCCTTTTGTACTCGCCCTTTTAGCCGGAGTATCAGCCTTACTTATCTTTATTGATGGCTTTACTAACTTAATCGCAAACTACAATGTGGCGGCAGTAAAATTGAAACCTTGGGGTTTTGTAGTTCCGAGCGGACATTTGTATATAGCCGTTGCGCTTTGGATAATCTTGCTGTCTTTAGCTTCACTGCTTATGTTGTTCAGGTCCCGTCGCAGTACTATTGAACCGACGCTGCGTTTGCAAATCAGGTTATTTATGATTGCAATTGTCATCCCTCTAGTTGTAGGAAGTATTACTGACGGTTTGTTGCCAACTCTTAATATTATGGCTGTGCCAACAATGGCTGTCATGCTGTTTGCCATTACTGGTGTGATTATCAGTTACGGTATCATAAAACATCAGTTATTTCGTTTTACGCCAAGTCTTGTTGCCGATCAAATCTTAAGTACGATGAGTGAAGCAGTTATCGGGTTAACGCCAGATTTACGGTTAAGTTACGCTAACGCTGGTACTGAAAACATGTTAGGCTTATCCAACAGTGATTTATTAAATCGTAGTTTATATGACATCTTGGCCGATTCGTGGACGCCAGAACAATTAAAAGAAAAAATATTTGATCACCTTGCCCAACAGGATTTTTATACTATTGATTCCATTAATATCCTTAGTTCTACGGGCGCATTAATAGTTACCAAGTTATCAATTACAAAGATTAATACCGGCGATCAAGCCGATGGTTATCTTATAGTTTTAACTGATATTACAAAGTTGGTTCAGAATCAAACATTAATTGAGATAAAAGTCAAAGAACGGACGCATCAACTTAATGCAGAGCACGCTAGACTACAATCAGCCATTAATAGTCTTGATGTCGGTTTGTTAATGACCTTCCATGACAATCAAACAATTTCTTATAACACGATGCTGCAACATATGTTTGGTATTTATAAAGTCTCTGAGACAACTTCTGAATTGCAGACTGAAGTTACTTTAGACACAATTGAAGACAAACTTCTAAAATATAATTTTGATTTAAATAAAGCCATCGATAACTGTCAATATACTGGCAAATATTTTAACATTAGCGAGTTAACTTTCGAAAACCGGATATTAAGTATTTATGGGGCACCAGTTAGGATTAAAGATAAAACAATTATTGGCACCGTCATCTTATTTAGTGATGTTACTGAAGCCAAAATACTAGAACGTTCGAAAGATGAGTTCTTTTCAATTGCCTCCCATGAGTTGCGAACACCATTAACTGGCATTCGCGGCAATAGCAGTATGATTCTTAGTTACTACCAGCAGATACTTGATGACCCGCAATTAAAAGAAATGATAGAAGACATTCATAGCAGTTCAGTCCGTTTAATTGGGATTGTTAACGATTTCCTTGATGTCTCCAGACTAGAGCAAGGTAAGGTAAAGTTTGCTTACGCCCCAGTTTCAGTTGAAAAAGTAACTGAAAACGTGGCTTATGAAATGCGGGCGGTATTGACTGAGAAAAAGCTCTATCTAAAAGTCGATAAACTGACGCTTGGTTCGCTGCCACTAGTTTGGGCTGATGAGAACCGACTTAAACAAGTAATCTATAACCTAGTAGGTAATGCTAGCAAGTTTACTGAAGAGGGCGGTATCTCGATCACCGCCAAGTTAAGTGACGCTAAAGATTGTATTAAAGTCCTGGTGGCCGATACTGGCCGGGGTATGGCAAATGAATCACAACGATTGCTATTCCATAAGTTTCAGCAGGCTAGCAGTAGTTTGTTAACCCGTGATACTACTCGTGGTACTGGACTAGGCTTATATATATCTAAGATGATTATTGAAAACATGGGTGGGCATATCGGCCTAGAATATTCTGAACCTAATAAAGGCAGTACTTTCAGTTTTACGCTGCCAGTAGCCACCCCCGTACAGTTAGTTTCCGTTAACCGCCGTTCGAATAACTAACTAATCCTTTTAACTAAAGAGTTTCTATTCCTATTGGGATAGAAACTGACATCACTATATTGGCTAACAAAACATTTTATTGCTTGAACGTTTATGAAAGTTTATAATTACAGACATGCCCAAAGTGTTTATTGTAGAAGACGATCCGTTAATGTTACGGATGTATCAAAAAATTTTTACCTTTGAAAAATATGAGGTAGAGACAGCTACTGACGGCGAAGATGCCTTAGTTAAGATACCGTATGCTAACCCAACCATTATCATGCTCGATGTCATGATGCCAAAAATGAATGGGTTACAGGTACTTGAGAGACTCAAAGCTGATCCAACTACTAAACATATCCCGGTAATTATGCTGACAAACTTAGCTGGACAACAGGATGCCGAAACGGCTCTATCTAAGGGTGCTGTCAAATATATCATTAAGAGTGAGCATGAACCCAAAGAAGTTGCAGACATGGTTAAAGAAATCATTGCTGGCTACACCCGTAACGATATACCTAGCACTACTACGCCTGCTGTTTGATAAATCTTTCTATATGATACTTAAAAAACCGCCTAATGGAGGCCTAAATTAGAGGGCTGTGTGTGACGCTATTGTAACTAAATCAAAGAACAATCCGAGCTTATTTATTATGATTCTTTATAAAACTGTTGCGTGGAACACGTGACTCTGCTATAATGACCTTGTGAAGCAAAATGTAACGGTACAGTTAGATCAATCAATAATTCATGCTGCCAAAATTTTGGCAGCTAAGAGGTCTACATCGCTTAGCAAGTTCTTAGCTGACGAGATTAGGAAGATTGCGGCACAAGACTCGACTTACGACAAAGATAAAGCTTTAGCTTTAACAAGATTAAGCCAAGGTTACTCCCTGGGCGGAGCAAAATTGCCCAACCGCTCTGAAATATATAACAGATGAATTTTATTGACACTAATATTTTAGTTTACGCGTACGATAAGGATGAAAAACTAAAACGTCCCATAGCTAAGAGATTATTAGAGGAATGTTGGGAAAATAAATCTGGGGTTCTTAGCACTCAAGTATTACAAGAATTTTACATTACCATCACTTCAAAATTATCTAAAAAACTTGGAATTGATGAAGCCAGAGAACTATTAAAGGATTATCTTTTGTGGCAGATAGAAAGTATTACTCCGCATGACATTATTGGTGCAACAGAATTTCAGGAACGTTATAAGTACTCTTTTTGGGATTCATTAATCATAACTGTTGCTCAAAAAGCTGGAGCAGAAAAACTTTACAGCGAAGATCTTCAAGCTGGTCAAAAATTTGGTGAACTGACCATAGTAAACCCATTTAATTAACCATAAGCGATATGGAGGGCCACCGAGACGATAAGTTACCACCAATTATAGAAGAAATGTTACGTTGGGGGAGCATTATAGGTAACGACTACAGGGAGTTTAAACTATCAAGGATTTGCAGTTCTTCAGCATAGATTCCTTGAGGGAATTACATATGTTTTGGTATATTTAGAAGGATATGCATCCAAAAATAAAAAAGCAAGCAATAGTCGCTGTTATTGGTGGCGGCATAGTTTTAGTAATAACCGGCATCGTTATTCAGTCGGCAAATCTTCTTAACATTTACGGGTTAGCAGGTAATTCAACTAATTGTAATGCATCCTGTACTGCCAAATTAAATCATGATTCACTAATCTTTCACGTAGGTATTGGCGCTTATTGTGTAGGTTTTGCCTTAATCGTGGTTGGCATAATTTTTCTTATTGCAAACCACAAGAAAAAGAATCCGCAGGCATAAAGGCTATAAACAAACCAAACGGGTGCTAACTTCATTCATAAGGATAATATAAGATACAGAATGAAAATCGCTGGAGGGCCGTATGTAACGCTGTTGCAACTAAACTTAATGGGGAACCAAGAGGTGTTTATTGCAAATTAATATTCCTCTGGTTAATAACTAGTTATAGATTTTTCAAAAGTTCAGATTCTTTTAGAATGGGTGTTTTAATATCCAAGGTCATTTGTTTGAGTATATTTGCGATGTCGTTTTTACTATCTCCAGTTACAACAATTGGTTCTTCAACCCAATCTGTAATCTTCCCGCTATCGTCATAGAAAACTTCATGAATAGCAAAATAAATTGATTTTGTTGTATCGTGCTTGATAATTCGATAATTCCAAGCTATATGTTCGGTCTAATCATTTCTAAGTATAACCCCTGCTAAACCTTTGTTAGGGGGTTAAGCATGCTTAGATCATCTATCTGTATAAAATCCTGGGTATTTGCTGTCCAAAGTGTTAGATTATTCTCAAGAGCTGTGGCGGCAATGATTGCATCACCCAAGCTTATGGGTCTTGCCTGACGAAGCCTAATAGCACGCTCAACAATAGAGTCGGTAAGTGGTAGATTATATGACTCGCTAAATAATGCCTCAAGCAGTAACAACTCATTGGCTGGGATAGTTGGAAAACCCAGTGCTTCTATTTTAGTAATGCTGGCATGAGCTATGTCGATCTTGGCCACAGTATTACGAGCTAGCATGCCATTGGAAAGATAAATAAAAATATTCGTGTCAAGAATAACCATATAGATTACTCTCTTCCGGGTAACGGGCGATCTTTGCGCACGGCACGCTGCCAAGCTACAGGATCTATGACACCTTTATATGCACCAATCTCTTCTAGCTGCTTTAGTAATTGTTGTATTCGTTTCCGGTCTTGTATCTGCTGAGGTATAGGCAGTTGGATGGTTGCTTTCTGGCCTAACTTAAGTTTAGCATCTTCAACGTACTTTTTTGGCACACGAAGAGCATAAGAGTTACCTGTTTTTATAACTGTAGTAATGTAGTTACTCATAGTAATTACTATTATACATACATATACTTAACGGTCAAGTATTTTCTGTGAAGTTTTTATATCTACATTATAACAACAAGTTCCTAGTACAAACTTATTATTGTATATCCTACGCTGTCTTTTATGGAGGTCCTATGTGAAGCTATTGCAACCAAACTCAAAGAAAACAAAGAGCTATTTATTGTTAGTTTTGTGTGAATAGCCTAGACGGAATAGACCAATACCTATTAAAACCATCACTGGCACAAGCCATAACGACCAATAGTTATGATGAATAATAACCTTAATGATAATCCAAATCCCCAGTAAAACCATTACTGCTCCACCAATGATACGAATCCAAACAACAACTTGATTATTACTATATTCCTCAAGCTTGTTTTTTATACTCATAGACTAATCATACCAAAATAAAAAGACCTCCGAAGAAGTATTTAAGCATAAGACCTACAATCTAAAGTCAATTAGATTTTAGGTCTTATGGTTATGGAGGGCCGTATGTAACGTTGTTGCAACCAAATTACGTGAGTTTAAACCCGATATCGTTTCGTTGCAAATTTAATCAATCTAATCAAAACGATAAGCACGACGAACCAAATTATGACGTCTAATATAAATGAAGCCCAAGTTATTGGTCGGCCAACACCACAACCACCATCAGATACATAATGGGTAATGTACGGTACCGGGAAGCCCGAGTCGTGACTGGGTGGCAATTGTAGTTTATAAAATGCTGAAGTATTACATATATCATTGATACCGGGTTGAGTTACTTTGGGATGCCCATATAGGTCAATTGACTGAGTTAAAAAGGTAATGATTACTGCAACTAAAATCAGTAGTAAGTATTTAAAGACTGGTTTTAATTTTTTTAACATAAGCCAATTATATATGGATATTTACAAATAAATAAACGTAAGCAGTATGGAGGGCCCAGCGGGATTCGAACCCGCGACACCCTGCTTAAAAGGCAGGTGCTCTAACCAGCTGAGCTATGGGCCCATTTATAATTTAACTGCTCAGGTTAGATTATATCGTGTCAAGTATAAATGTTTAAAAGTTTATCTACAAGTGGTGGCACTCTATAAATTTCAAAAATTATTAATCGTCATGTTTTGACTTGTGCCCATGTCCGCCACTCCAGGATTTTCGATGCAGAAACCATAAATAAAAGAGACTAATTAGGGCACTTACACCGATAATTAATGCCCTGGCTTGGATTAAATTTTGCCACAGACTTTCTTGACCAAGCGTGTGTTGCATGCTCTTTGATAGCAATGGCTCTACCAATAGAGCAATTACTAAACCAGTCCCGACAGCCGGTAAAATATTTAATATAAGTTTAGGCCCCTTAACGCTATGAAACATGAAAATCATGGTTAAGATAGCCGGCAGGAATAGTAAGATGATACGAATCGTACTGTTACTAAATTGAGTACCATGGGACGAAAACGCAGTTATAACTGTCGCGGCATCGCTACCAAGATATTGCACCAGAATTTCACCGACACAAATACTCATAAATAGCATAGCCGCATTAACTCGAGTTAGCATTATCAGAATTATCGGCGCGCCAACAATAATACTAAACAGAACCAATGGTGTCATATTCTCATACTATAGCATGAGCGGTTAGAACTCGAGTTTATTCCCGCTGATAAGTCCCGCAGCCTTAGCTTGGCCGCTATTTAACTCAATCACGTATTTGGCCAGAAAGGGTGGACAAAACGATTCTGGGTAGGTATTGGGCGATACATTCGGTTGGATATAAAGAACGTTTTTTGTCACACTTAGCCAAATGATATCTATCGGGAAATGCATGTCTTTCATCCAAAAACATTGAATTGCCGGAGTGTTAAAAACAAATAGCATACCCTCATTAGAAGGCAAAGAAGACCGATTGCCTAGGCCAGTTTCTAATTGTTCGGTTGTTTTAGATACTAAAAGTGTAATATTTCTACCGTCAAGACTAAGCGAGGTAGTTTGTTGGGGAGAATTAGTAGTACTTAACAACCCTAACCCTAATATGATCAAAGCAAAGGCAATTATAACTAGCCAGCGCCACTTATGCGCCAATACGGTCTTTACGACGTCTGCCCTTTGCGTTTTGTTCAATATATTCAATGATTCTCCCTGCCACATTATGACCAGTTACTTTTTCGATTGCAAAACCGGGACTGGCATTAACTTCCAGCACTAATGGCCCGCGATTAGAACGGATTATGTCAACCCCACAGATGGACAGTCCCATTGCCCGGGCAGCTTTCTGGGCAATTTTACGTTCTTCATCACTCAACCGAGTTGGTTTACCAGTGCCACCTTGATGAATATTGGAACGAAAATCCTCATTTAAGCTTTGCCTTTTCATGCTAGCAACAACTTTACCGCCAACAATAAAGACACGGATATCAGTCCCAGCACTCTCAGCAATATATTCCTGGACTAAGAAGGAGACGCCTTCAACGTAAAAAGCCTGCATCACAGCCCGGGCAGCTTTGGCAGTTTCAGCTAATACGACTCCGTTACCATGTGTGCCACGAGCCACTTTAATTATTAACGGTGCCGCACCAACTTGCTCAATAACATTTTGGAGTTCGGCGGTTTCACGAGCAAAGACCGTCTTGGGAATATCAACCCCAGCTTTCGCTAACAGCTGAATGCTGCGTAACTTATCGCGTGATCTGACTAAAGCAATCGAACTGGTGGTTGTAAAAACGTTCTGCATTTCAAACTGTCGAACAATTGAACTGCCGTACATCGTTAAAGACGCCGCAATGCGCGGTATGATAACGTCAACGTCTTTGACTTCTTCACCTTCATAACGAACAACCGGGCTATTTCTTTCAATCGTTACATAACACTTACCATAGTCAATAACCCGAACTTCATGACCGCGAAGTATGGCTTCTTCTTTTAATCGTCTAGTTGAATAATTGCCTCGCTCTTTGGACAGAATTATAATTCTCATGTCAATTCTCCTGATGCTAGATTAAGTAGCTGCTAAAAAACGTTACTTAAATCAAACCTAAAAAACGATAGTTTACTTGAATTTAACCGTTGAGCTACGGTAACTCCCAAACAATACCACGAACCAGTATTTTTGTCGCGCATAATTTCGTCGATAACATTTTTACCGTTTTCAGCTACAATCGGCGCTTTTGAGACATCAACCACGAAGCGGCTTTGTAACGTCCGCCGGCCGATTAAGATTGGGAAACGGTTAGTTGAACGGTTGGAAAGTGTAAATTGAATTTTCATTAACCGGTCTTCTATCTTTATCTTTAAAGGCACTTTGTAACGAAGTTCGGTATGTCCAAAAGAATTCCTGATAGTAAGGACTTTATAAACTTTAGTTGTAATTTCCTTACCGGTATAAAAAGATGATTGTTTATTAAATAACGTAAATTTTAACTCACCATCAACTTCGTGAATATTGCTTGCCCAGATTGAAGAACTATAGGCGCCAGTATCGATTTTGGCAGGTATATCGACCAGCTTAAAATCAGGTAATGTAATTAAGGTGTGCCGACCAATAGTTCGAATTTTACGTAAATTTAATTCAGCCATAGAATTAACTATTCCTTATCAATTAATGACATTATTATATATTATAACACTTTTTATTAATTTTCCTAGCATAAACGGGTTATAAATTTTAGTAAACAATTAATTATTAAAGTATTTCACTACTTGTTTTGCTATAATTATCCCATAATTAGTCGAAGCAATGTCTAAATCCCAAGATTATCTGTTATCTATTGTGGTGCCTGTATATAACGAAAGCGCAGGTTTATCTAAATTTCACACGTCATTGATTGATGTTTTGCAGCAATTCGTTAAAAACTATGAAGTAATCTATTGCGATGATGGTAGTCTTGACGATACGGCCAAACTAATTAAAGAGTGGCATAAAAGTGACCCGCATGTTAAATTAATAGCTTTTTCAAGGAATTTTGGGAAAGAAAAAGCGCTGTCGGCTGGTATTGCCCAATCTAATGGACAGGCAATTATAATGTTGGATAGTGACGGACAACATCCGGTAGAGCTGATACCTGAATTTATTAAAACTTGGCAGGCTGGCGCTCAGGTCGTAATCGGATTACGGACTAATAGCAGTGATCTTAATTTATTTAAACGTTTGACAGCCAGGTTATTTTATAACACTTTCAATCACCTAGCCAGCCAAAAGTTAGTTATGGGAGCAACTGATTTCCGACTGATTGATAAATCAGTCCAACAAGTTTTTTTAACACTACCTGAGACCGACCGAATTACCCGAGGGTTAATTGATTGGCTGGGATTTAAACGCGAATATATTACGTTCACGGCCAATCAGCGGCAAAGCGGATCACCGAGTTACAGCCTACCTAAATTAATGGGCTTAGCTGCTAATAGTTTTACGTCGCTGACACCAAAGCCACTTTATTTGTTTGGATACGTGGGAATTTTTATATCTTTGGCAGCTTTTATCTTAGGCTTATTGGTCATTGTTGAACAATTGCTGCTTGGCGATCCTCTGCACTGGAAATTTACCGGTACGGCCATGCTCGGAATTTTATTACTGTTTTTAGTAGGTATAGTTCTTATGTCCCAGGGGATCCTGTCGCTTTACGTTTCACGCATTCATAATCAAAGTATGCAGCGGCCATTATATGTTATTGATTACGCTAAATCGGTTGGTATTGAGACAAAGGATCAACATTAATGAAGGCTAAAATTCAATCTCTGTTTAGGCATATCGGTTATCGTTACATAATCATAGGCTGTAGTATCTATCTATTTGAGATGTTGATCATTGTGTTGGCCCAGAAACTCGGTGCTAGCGCCGTGTTGGCTGTTGGTTTAAGCTTTTGGCTAGGGCTGATTGTATCATTTGCCCTGCAGAAAATTGTCACATTTAATAACCGGGAACTACATCATCGGATACTTATTCCGCAAATTATGGCATTTTCAGCCCTTGTAATATTTAATTTCGGCTTCACACTGCTTGTAGCAAAGTTATTGTGTCCGCCGGTACCGGCCATTATCGCTCGGACAATTGCCCTGGCGATTACTACTATATGGAATTTCTATCTATATAAACGGCATATTTTCCGAACTATGAGAATGAATGGTAAATTATGGTTTTAAAAGCCAAAAGCCGTCCAACTACTAAACGCCGACAACCTGAGAGTTGGTCAAAAAAATTAAGTAGTATCATTGAAACTTCCCATTTTGCTAAAGTCTACATGGCATTAGCGGTTGTTATATTATTTGGTACGACTATATTTTGGTCTTTGCTAAGCGCCAGAATTCAAGCTAGTAATGCTGATCAATTAATTAATACCGACTTATTTAAAAATTCAGCTACTTTTCGCAATGCCACATTCCCGAGCATCCATAGTTCCCTATTAAAATGGCCAATCTTTTGGCTCATTAAACTTTTCGGTGCCACGAGTTTAGATTTCACAATATTTACAATCGCCATTGTCATTGTAACGGTAGCGGCTTTGCTGGCAATTATTTATAAGATTGAACGCCGACCACTTGTTTTCGGGACAATCTGTTTGGCACTGGCTTCGGTATTATTGCTGGTTCCAGCACAGCCCTATGCCGGCGACATACTACCCGTCAATATGGCGATGTTGGCGACTCGTAATCTTGAGTATGTCGTTTATATTTTAAGCCTGATAATAATCATCCGTTTGCCACGGCTTAAAAGTTGGGGTTTTTGGCTAGCAGTTGCTTGTCTAAGTCTGCTGATTGCCAGTGATAAGTTATTCCTGGTTTTTAGTATCGGCGGCGCTCTTATTGCCCTTATAGTTTATGGCAGTTACCGAGCTTGGAAGTTTGTAACTAATTCCATTGATTGGCTAAGTTTAGGGATTATTGCTTCGGTTATAGCAATTATTATTCTGGCGCTGATTAATGCTAGTCATATTACTCATTTATCCAATCAATCCAGTATTGGACCATATAATATGAGCAGCAAAGCATCAAACTTGGTGCTGGGGAGTCTCTATGCCGTGTTGGGGTTATTCACTAATTTCGGTGCCAATCCGGCTTTCGACTCAACTGTTGTAAGAAATATCCCTCATGCTCTATTAGTTAGGCTAACCAGTCTTGGCGGGCCAGCTTATGTGATAAATGCCGCAATTTTGATCTTTGGGTTGTACGTTGTTATCCACTTGCTTCATAAAAGCTGGAAACATAAACAAGGTAAAAAGGTTCTGACTGACAAAGCTTCAATTCTGTCAATTATGCTTATCTGGACAACAATTATTGCTTTGGTCAGTTTCATTGTGACTGATCATCATTACGCTGTCGATGCTCGTTATTTAACAATCAGCCTTTTTGCAATTTTCATATCAGTCGCAGTTTATGTTAGAGGTAAACACTGGCGTTCCGATTTTATGGTTGTTGCCGGCGGGTTGCTGATAGTCTCAATTATTCTTGGTTTATTCTCGGCATCACGGACTTATACAGCTGAAAAAAATGCCTTGGCCAGTCAGAATCAACATAATTTTACTATCGCCCAAGTCTTAACCAGACACCCGGTAGATGTTTTAGTTGGCAATTATTGGCGGGTAGTACCAACTAATCTGTTAGCTCATAACAAATTGAATATTCTACCGCTGTCAAGTTGTACTGTCCCGCTGCAGATTCTCAGCAGTACAACTTGGCAACCTAATTTGTATAAACATAGCTTTGCCTATTTACTAACTTTAAATGGGGATATGACAAACTACCCCAATTGTACACTTAAGCAAGTCGTTAATTACTATGGCCGTCCTAATACCAGCGTGTTGATAGCCGGGACTTTAAGCCAGCCCAAAGAATTACTTTTATACTATGATAATGGGATACATAAAGGTACTTCAAAAAACCCTCAGGTCGCTCAAGGACCAGCCACAGTATTACCAATTAGTCTAAGCCAACTACCTAATACAACCTCCTGTACCACGCTCTCAGTAATGAATATAGTCGCCCACGAGGATGATGATTTGTTATTTATGAACCCGGATTTAATACACGAAATCCAAGCCGGTTATTGCATTCACTCAATTTATCTAACTGCCGGTGATGCCGGAATAGGTCAATTTTATTGGCTAAGTCGGGAGCAAGGCTCCGAGGCAGCCTATGATTATATGCTCGGAATAAGTTCTAATACTGTCTGGGTTCAAAGAATCGTTGAGTTAAACAGCCACGAGTTTATCGCCGTGGCCAACCCTAAGGGTAATTCCACGGTCTCATTAATCTTCATGCACTTGCCGGATGGCAATTTAAGTGGACAGGGATTTAGTTTCTCGGGGTATGAAAGTCTGGCTAAATTATACTCAGGCAGCATTAGTGTGATTAATTCCGTTGATAATCAATCCTATTACAGTTCAGCGCAGTTAACTGCTGCACTGAGTACCTTAATGACTGCTTATAGGGCTACAGAGATAAATACCCAATCCGATTTTGTAAGTACCCAGGATCCTGACCACAGCGATCATATGACCGTTAGTTTATTTGTGAAACAAGCCTATCAGCAGTATGAAACTCAACAATATGCCAACTCAGTCGTTATTCCGATCAATTTTTACATTGGTTATCCGATTACTCAGCGATCGGAAAATGTCACTGGAACAGATCTTCAGGAGAAAGAAGCTACATTCTTAGCCTATGCTAAATATGACGGCCGTAGCTGCCAAACCCTGCAGTCATGCTTACAAAATGGTAACTACGGAGTCTACTTTACCAGAGAATATCGAAATAGTTATTAGCTTTTAAGCATCCTAAATAATAAACCTAAAATCAAATGCTTTGAAGTAACTAGCTACGATATGCATCATGGCTGTTGTAGAATTGATGTTAATGATATCGAAATCAAATACTGCCATGGTTCAAAACGGCTGGTTGGTCAAAATAAAGAAAAAGCTTTTGTTGCACAGCCGCAGTTTAACCTTTATTGGCGGAAGCTTTGCTATTAGCGCCTGGGCAATGCTAAGGTTCTTCGTTAAGCCAAGTACCTTTGACCTAGTTGGTCAGCAATTATTAGCAAGTCAGTGGATCAAGGGTTTTCATTCCGGCGCAACACTTGGACCGACCAACTATATTTTAAAAATTTTATTCGTGTACATTCCCTTCGGCTGGCTGCATATTAGTCCGCGTTTAGGATTAGTGCTAATGACCTTAATTATTGATATAGCTACTTATATTCTGTTGGTATTAGTATTAGAAAAAATAGTTCTACAATTCTTTAAAAATTTAAATGTTGTTTTTTACTTAAGCTGTTTATGGCTGGCTCTAATGGCCGGCTCAATGTACTGGATACAATTTGCAAATTCTCGAAATATAGAGATCGCTGGTGGGCTCTTGGTGGTGTCAATGGGTTTCGGATACATCAAGTCGAGCTCGATATATCGATTGATAGCAATAACTACGCTTTCCAGTCTAGTTTTATTTGCCGATCCTTTGCAGCTTTATATGACTCTCGTCCCCTTCTTGCTATACGAATTTATCGTTACGTTGACTCCAAAATTTAACCAAAAGAGTCTAACCAAATGGCTAGGATTAGTTGTTGCTCTTATGCTTGGCTTTGGGGGTTCAAAATTGTTGACACTTATCGCGCAAAAAATTTGGAATGTAAATTTTATTGCGCTAACATTCCACCGTAACGGCCTTAACATTTTAGCAACAATCACCCGAGGTCTTGAGCCTGCAGTTAAACAAATGGCTCGTCTATATGTTGGAGGCTATGAGTATGGTCGATATGTTGAAGCGCTTAATCTCATGTTTGTATCAATAATAGTAATCATCGGTCTATACTATATGTTTAAGAAACTTTTACCAATAAAATTAACTATCTTTGTATTAACTTTTTGGTTTTGTGATCTAGCTTTTTACATATTAAGCGGCCAAGCTCTACAGAACCAAACATCTAGGTATTTAATCATGACAATTCCTATATTTGTCATCCTGCTAACAGGGATTCTATCTATAAATAATAAATTACGGATAAAGTTAGTAATCTCGACTATTATTATAATTTTAATAAATTCACTAACCCTTGTTAGCGCCCTAACCAGCAATTGGAATCCATCATTCACTAAGGATTCACACATATCCTCAGTTATTAGCTTTATGACTACCAATAAATATCCGTATGCTTACGCCAGCATGGATGACGCTTTACCGGCTGATTATTATTCAAATTCACAGGTAAAAATACTACCGCTAAGCTGCAATAATGGGACTTTGGCCCCATCTTATCTTTTCTTTGACAAAGGATATTACAAGGCAACCTCAGATCTCAAAACCGCTACAGTACCGCTGATACTTGATGGCAACCAGATCGCTAATACCCCATCAGTTTGTAGTCTCGCTTCAATAAAATCCGAAATTGGCCAGTGGCAAAGTGTAAAGTATTTATCTGATGGTAGTATGGTTCTAATATTTAACCATGACCAAACTAAGTCATTTCGATAGTTCTAGAATGGTAATGTTAGCTATGCCAGAAACTATACTTATCATTATTGTTGCGATAGGCTTCCAGCACTTCTTTCTGATACTTCGTCAGTTTAGTCGGTGTATCAACGATAATCGTCACGATATGTGCGCCACGTGAATTGCTACGTAAATGCGGTACGCCATGATTAGATAACTTAAAGTCAGAGTGTGATTGAGTGCCGGCTGGGATTTTCATCCTGATCGGTCCGTCGACAGTTTCAACCGTCATTTCAGAACCAAGTGCCGCATCAATCATATCGATGTGCTCTTCGCTTAATATTAAGTCGCCTTCCCTGGTAAACTTTTTATGCGGTTTAACCCGAATGTTAACGTACAAATCGCCTTTCGCGCCATTAGCTATCGCTTCACCATGTTCCCGAAGCCGGATTGTGGCACCATCATCAATGCCGGCTGGGATTTTCAAAACAATTTTTTGAGCTGTTTTTTGCGTACCTTTACCATGGCACTGACTACATACTTTTTCAGGTACCTTTCCGATACCATGACAGGTTGGACAAACAGTTGCCTGTTGGATATTGCCAAAGATGGTGCGCGTCACATTAACTACTTGCCCACTACCGTGGCAGGTCTCACAATTCTTAAGCTCATAGCCCGGCTCCGTCATCGTACCTTTGCAATGTGGACAGGTGTCTTCAAGATTTAAATGCAATTCAACTTCAGTGCCAAAAACTGCTTGCTCAAAACTAATTTCAACTCTTGTCTCGACATCATGCCCGACGGCTCGTTGATTGCGCGCCCGATGTTGATTCCCACCGCCGAAAAAGCTTTCAAATATATCGCCAAGGCCTAAGTCGCCAAAATCAAAGTTAACACTTTGACCACCGCCAAAACCGCCGGCAAATGGGTTGCTATCGCTGGCCGCACTACTACCGACCCCGGCATGGCCGAATTGGTCATAGCGTTTTCGTTTGTCAGCATCCTTTAGAACTTCGTAAGCTTCATTAATTTCTTTGAACTTTTCTTCATTGCCACCACGATCCGGGTGATGTTCAACTGCTAAGCGGCGAAAAGCTTTTTTTATCTCATCCGGGCTGGCATTTTTACCAACTCCCAGTACTTCGTAATAATCACGTTTCGCCATGAAGGTCCTTTAATTAATGTCACAAATATTGGCAGTTACAGCGGGTATGCTTTGAGTAATCGCCATTAGTTGTTGGGTAGCCGATAGTTTCTCTTTAATAAACTTGCTATCAGAAACCCTAGCCAAAACGACTACGTTAATCTTAGGTGTCCGGTGATAGATTGATTCCACCAACGATGAAGCCGGCGATGGTAGATACTCGGCTGACAAAATCAGGTTGGCCGCGAACAATTCATCAACTATCGCGGCTGCTTTTTGCCAACTTGCACAGGTTAATACCAGTTCTATTAATTCATCGCTCGGCATGTTTTTATCCAGTTTCTATACAAACTTCTATACGGAAGTTTATTTCTCCTTATCAACGACCTCGCCCTCGATTGGCTCATCACTATCGCTCTTTTTATCATCAGCTGATTTGTCCGAATCAGTAGTAGATGTTTCCGCTTTGGCTTTATTGGCAGCTTCATACATTTTAGCGCCAATTGGCATTAGCACATCATTAAGCTCTTTCATGGCTTTCTCGAGTGAGGCTTTATCGGCTTTTTCATCCGCTACGGCTTTTTTAGCAGCATCAATCGCTTGATTAAGCGACTTCATATCCTCGTCGCTAAGTTTTTTCTCATTGTCATTTCGAAGTTTCTCGGCTTGATAAATCGCCCCATCAAACTGATTGCGGCTTTCAATCAGTTCCCGCTTTTGTTTATCCTCTTCGGCATGAGCTTCGGCATCTTTAGCCATTTTCTCGACTTCTGTCTTATCTAGATTGCCGCTTTCTTGAATTGTAATGCTTTGCTCTTTATTGGTTCCCTTGTCTTTAGCGGTCACGTTTAAAATACCGTTGGCATCAATATTAAATGTCACTTCGATTTGAGGAATACCGCGGGGCGCCGGTGGAATGCCATCCAATATAAAACGGCCAAGTGATTTGTTGTCGCTGGCCATTTCGCGTTCGCCTTGTAACACGTGGACTTCGACTTGGGGTTGGCTATCAGCCGCCGTTGAGAAAACTTCACTTTTACTAGTTGGTATGGTGGTATTACGTTCAATCAGTCTAGTCATGACTCCACCCATGGTTTCAATGCCTAGACTAAGCGGTGTCACATCAAGCAGCAAAATATCTTTTACGTCACCCTGTAATACTCCGCCTTGAATAGCCGCGCCGATGGCTACAACTTCATCCGGATTAACACCCTTCATTGGATCTTGGCCGAAGATTTGTTTAACTTTCTCCTGGACGGCTGGCATTCGAGTCATTCCACCAACCAACACTACGGCATTAATGTCACTGGCTTTTAGCCCAGCGTCTTTGAGCGCTTTCTCGCATGGTTCCTGGGTCTGATTAATTAAATCGGCAACTAGTTGCTCAAGTTTGGTGCGAGTTAATTTATATTCAAAATGTTTTGGTCCATTAGCGTCAGCAGTTAGGAAGGGTAAGTTGATGTCGACTTCATTGGTAGTACTTAATTCGATTTTGGCTTTCTCAGCTTCATCGCGCATCCGTTGCATAGCTGCTTTATCGATAGATAGATCAATACCTTGGGCTTTTTTAAATTCATCCAGCAAATAATCCACAATTAATCGATCAAAATCAGCGCCACCAAGGTGCGTATCGCCATTGGTAGATTTCACTTCAAATACACCATCGCCCAACTCTAGAATGGAAATATCAAAAGTACCGCCGCCCAGGTCATAGACGGCAATTTTTTCATCTTTTTTACTATCTTTATCTAGACCATATGCTAAAGCAGCAGCGGTTGGTTCATTGATAATCCGTTTAACTTCCAAGCCAGCTATCTTTCCAGCATCTTTAGTAGCTTGGCGCTGTAAATCATCAAAGTAGGCCGGGACGGTGATAACTGCTTCATTAACCGGTTCCCCTAAAAATGCCTCGGCATCGATTTTCAATTTACCAAGTATCATGGCACTGATTTCTTCTGGGCTGTATTGCTTGTCGCCCATGACAACCTTTAGACCTTGTCCACTCTTGACAATTTCAAAACCCATTAATTTCAGGTCACGTTGGACTTCTTTATCTTCCCAACGCCGGCCAATCAGGCGCTTAACTTCATAGATAGTATTTTTTGAATTAGTTACTTGTTGGCGACGGGCAACTTGTCCAATCAGTCGTTCGCCGTTTTTATTTACAGCCACGACACTCGGCGTAGTCCGTGCCCCTTCAGAATTAGTAATGATTTCCGGTTTGCCGGATTGCATCACGGCCATGGCCGAGTTAGTTGTGCCTAAATCAATTCCAATTATTTTTGCCATATATTTACTCCTTATCTTAAATTTCTAAAATCATTTATTTATTATGTAATTAAATTTTCCAGGGTTATTACTCCATTTTTACTTTTACCATGGCATGGCGGATAATTTCATCACCTATTTTATAGCCAGTTTGCAGTTCTTCGCTGACTACTTCATGACTGCCATCACTGTCTTCCATAACAACTGCTTCATGATAGCGCGGGTCAAATGGTTGATTGACAGTCGCAATTCGTTCCACGCCAATATCTGATAAAACTTTTTCAAACTGCTTGATTATTTGTCCTACTCCTTGGACATAACTATTTTTTTCTAATTCAACCGGTATATGCTTTAATGATCGTTCCAGATCATCAATTACTGGCAGGAGCTGCCGGACAATTAAGGCTTTATAGAAATCAGCCAGTTTAAGACGTTCTTCTTCTGAGCGGCGGCGGACATTCATGGCATCAGCCCGCTCTCTTTGCAGCGCCATGGTTAATTCAGCAACCTGCTGTTTGAGGTCCCCCAATTCCTTACTGGTTGAAGCTTTTACTGGTGGTTTAGCCATAAAGCGCATCCTCAAGTGTTTCACCGGCATATCTGACCAATGTCATTACTTCCCGGTAACTTTGGCGAGTGGGGCCAAGTATGCCAATATAGCTGTGGTCGGAGAAGGGGCTGCGAAAACGACTAATTATTAGTGAACAGCCGGCGCTCCGGCCAATCGGATTTTCATGGCCAATATAGACGTTAAGTAGTTCATTGGGTGCAGCTTCATAAAGCCATGGTTCCAGATTATCAAGCAAGCGTGCCACTTGTTGAACTTGAACGGCATCAAGAAATTCCGGCTGGCCAAATAAATTTGATAATCCACTCATATATAAGCGGTTACCAATGGTTGCTAAACCTAAGTTACTAGTCGCTTCAACTAAAGTTTCAACCGCATTTCGGATAGTTCGTTCTGGCAACCCGCCACCTTCGACACGGGCACTTAAAGCTCTTTCGACACGAAGTTCATTTGGCCGTTGCTTTTCATTGCCAAGACTGTTTACATAACTGCGGTAACCTTTATCGGTTGGGACTCGGCCGGCACTAGTATGGGGTTGCATAATAAAGCCCAGGTGCTCTAACTCGGCCATTTCGGCGCGAATAGTTGCCGAACTAACATTAAATACCTTAGCTAGCAAACTGCTGCCTACCGGACTTGCCACTTCAGCATACTGCTCGACTATGGCACTTAGAATTTGTTGTTGTCTGTCAGTCATAATTTATGATTTGCACTCACCAGCCTACAGTGCTAGCTATAGATATATGATAGATATTTAGCACTCATATGTCAAGAGTGCTAAGTGGCGCTTATACCCTCACTGTAGGTACTATAAATATATATGCAGTCGTATACTTAAAACATGGATAAGGCTATTAAGAGTAATATACAGATTACTAAAGAAGAATTTGTTAAAATCTTGAAGAAAGTTAGCAAGAAGTTACCAAAAAACAATAAGAAGCAATAACAAAAGTCAGCTAATAGTCAAAAAAGATGGATTGATGGCACCATCTAATATTTTCTAAGCTATAGTAGTCATCTGCTGGTAGATCACAAATTGATTCCGCAAACTCTATAGATAGAGTTTGGTTTATTTGAGAGCAACGTATAATAATTCTGAAAGCTATTTTCCTGACGGAAAACAGCCAAATCCCTTCGAAATGATTCAGGTTTTACGATGTTTAGAAGAGATAGTAATCCTTCCGGCTCAAACACCACACTCCAGATCTTATAAGTTGTTATCCTAGAGAACACGTTGCGGGAATTTACGACTAATTTAATATCAGTGTAAAGTTCTGAGTTGCTGGACCCGTGCTATTGGTAGCTGTAATAGTAAACTGATAAGTCCCTGGTGCATCGGTTGCTTTTGGCGTTCCACTAAACAATCCCGTATTACTATTAAAGGTTATGCCCTTAGGTAAAGTACCAGTTAAAGCGTAAGTTGGCGCTGGGAATCCGGTAGCAGTAACTTGAAAGCTAAATGCTTGCCCCCTTGTTGCGGTGGCTGTATTAGCGCTTGTAATAGACGGACCTTCATCAACCTTAAGCGTAAAGGTTTGAGCGTCTGTGCCGAACGAGTTATAGGCAGTAACTGTTACTTGATATGAACCGCCACTACCAACTGCTGGCGTACCACTAATTGTGGCTGTACTATCACCGTTATTTTGAATAGATAGACCGTTGGGTAAATTAGAGGCCGTAAAAGTCGGCTCAGGAAATCCGGTAGTACTTATGCCCATTGAAAAGGTCGTTCCAACTGAAGCGGTTTGATTTGCTATGTTTTTAAGTGTTGTGCCTTTATCGATAGTTATTGTAAATACCTGATAAACAGTACCGCTGCTATTAGAGGCTTTTATCGTAAAGGTAAATACCCCGTAGTCGGAAGCATTGTCAAGATTGCCACTTAGCGTGGCTGTGCCGTCTTTATTATTAACTAGGGTTACACCTGTTGGCAAACTACCGGAACCGGCAAGTTTACTAATCGTCGGCACTGGCACGCCGGTAGTGTCAATCGTAAAGCTGAAGGGTACATTATAAGTTTCCGTAATATTATTGACATTTAAGAAAGTTACCGGTTCATTATAATCAGTTGTAGTTAGCAGGAATTGCTGGTTTGTGGAGCCGGCACTATTAGATGCAGTAAATGTAATGAAATAGTAACCTTGGTTCTGGGTTGGAACTTGCCCACTTAGCGTTGCGGTGCCGTCGCCATTATCTTTAAATGATAATCCGGGTGGTAGAGAGCCTGATGTTGTTGACCAAGAAATAACTGGCGTTGGGTATCCAGTAGTAGTAATTGTAAAGTTTAACATTGCCCGGGCGTTGATAACATACGAAGATGGACTAGTAATAGTAGGCTTGATATTCTCTACTGTTACAGTGACCTTATTGCTAGGACCGCTTTCTCCTGCTAGATTAACAGCGGTAACATAATACGTATCTGTCCCAACTACGGGATTATTATCGGTATAGGTTGTGGATGTAGTAGAGCCAATCAGAATATTATTAGAATATATGTTATATGAATCTGCATTCTCAACACCTGTCCAAGTGAGATCAGGTGCGTTTGTGGGTGATGGAATATTCAAATCAGTTGGGGGCACCGGTACGGGTTCCAAATATACAGTAGAGGTCGTATTAGAATTAACTGTTACATTTTCTTGCGCACAATACTCTCCGCCGCTGCTAGTCCAGGCACATACAGAATAAGTTAACCCCGGAAACAAGCTTAACGCGACAATACCACTGGAATTAGTATTACCGTCAGAACTAACGCTAGAAGCATTGTAGGTATTGCCAGCCATATCAGTAATTACGCCATTGCCTACTTCATTTACCTTAACGAAAGAACCGGACACTGGATTACCATTTCCATCTAATACAGTTACGTTAAGCGTGTCAGTGTCGAGGGATAGGTTTTGAGTTGTGTTGCCGCCATTTACGGTAACAAACGGGCTAGTAGAGGCGAGACTAAAACTACTCGGCACGCCACTAGTTCCGCTGTTGCCATTATAATAATAACTAAAACCAAGGTTGTAGCTATCATCCGGCAAATTACTCACAGAATAGTTACCCCCATAAACGTTTCCGTCTGATCCCACTGCGCCATCGCCAGACGTAGAAAACAGCGTGAAACCTGGGTCAGCATCTGCATCTCTTCCAGGTAGCGGATTAGAGTTAATGGTAATTTGGCCAGATACTGTATAGTTCTGAGGAAACTCTATCTCGGCGGTCGTATTAGAATTAACTGTTACATTTTCTTGCGCACAATACTCTCCGCCGCTGCTAGTCCAGGCACATACAGAATAAGTTAACCCCGGAAACAAGCTTAACGCGACAATACCACTGGAATTAGTATTACCGTCAGAACTAACGCTAGAAGCATTGTAGGTATTGCCAGCCATATCAGTAATTACGCCATTGCCTACTTCATTTACCTTAACGAAAGAACCGGACACTGGATTACCATTTCCATCTAATACAGTTACGTTAAGCGTGTCAGTGTCGAGGGATAGGTTTTGAGTTGTGTTGCCGCCATTTACGGTAACAAACGGGCTAGTAGAGGCGAGACTAAAACTACTCGGCACGCCACTAGTTCCGCTGTTGCCATTATAATAATAACTAAAACCAAGGTTGTAGCTATCATCCGGCAAATTACTCACAGAATAGTTACCCCCATAAACGTTTCCGTCTGATCCCACTGCGCCATCGCCAGACGTAGAAAACAGCGTGAAACCTGGGTCAGCATCTGCATCTCTTCCAGGTAGCGGATTAGAGTTAATGGTAATTTGGCCAGATACTGTATAGGAGCCATCTGCATAAGCTAGACCCAATTTAATACCACTCACTAATATACCCAGAATAAGAAGGATACTTGTAATTTTCAACGAACTGGGTATTGATCTAAATCTTTGTAAAAATTTTAGCAGTGAGTTAATCCACCGCTTCATAATCTGAGGCTCTCTCATTAATTATTACCCCTTTTCTCAACTATAGTTATTCCTTGTTCATAGTACTCTAATAAATAAAACAATTACAGTGAAAAATTCTTTAACTTATTACTTTAAAAGCTTGATCCGGTCGACTTAACAATATACTAAAAAAGTATAAGCAACATCGTCAAAGAGTTATAAATGATGTGAATTTAAATTTACAGAAGTGAAAATGCTTATGGCTAGGGTTAGAGTCGGCGATTTGAATACGCTGAGTGGCTAAGTGGCTGGTCATTTGATGTAATTTAAATGCTTTTACCAAATATCTAGCTTATAAATTTATTTAATTAAAGTAGAAGTTAAGGATTTTGTCATGGTAAATAAATATTTATATTTAAGTCACTTATATTAAGGGTAAAAGGAAGATTGTTTAAAATATTGTTATACAATAACGGAAGGACTTGCCCGTATTTTTCAGCATTTATTACTGCAATCTTAGCATCTTTATTATCGTCATTTTTTTCTTCAAAAATAGCCAAGTAAAGCCACAAATCATAATTTTGAGGATATTGGTTAAGTTCGCTTAATAAAAATTCCCTATCTATAACTGTATTCCCATACATTAAAGTTAGCGCAGCTATACCTTCAATGGCTACAACGCTCTGGCCATATTTTAGCGACTGATAGTAAGCATTTGAGGCTGCAGCGTATTTATGTTGTTCCATAAATATCGTGCCCAGTGTTACATAGTTAGTATAAGAAGGCCAGATACTTATTGATCGCTGTTCGTATATTTGTGCTTTAGCATATAGGCCCTGGTTAAAAAGATCAATTGCAATTACGTCATAGGCACCATAATCGTCGGGTGAAGCTGAGACATTTTTAACCGCCAAATTATAAGGCGTCCTGTAATCGAGACCCCTTAAAGCGGTACGGACTCCAAGAATCCCTATGACAATTAAACCGATTATAAGCAGCCATTTGGCATTAATACGAAATGCTGCCAATGCAACTCCAGTCATGCCCATTACCCCAACAAAGGATACATAAAACCAAGTTTCACAGGCTGTCATATCTAGCGGAATAATTTGCAGGTATGGTAACAACCCTACTACAACCCAAATAGCAAAGAATAAATAGGTAAAATACTGTGCTTTAGACACACGATGCCGTATCAGCCAACCAACATAAATTATTAATCCGGCAACTATTAAATCAATTAATAGCGGCATTACAAAATATCGAAAGCTTAAAGTTTGATGTACCCAATAATAACTAGTAGCTAATCTCCAAGGGAATACAATTTTTGACAAATAAAATAGAATTATCAGCGGGATATTAAGTAGTCGTTCGCCGAGTCTTAAGTTATCAATTGGTGCGATATTTAAATGCTGATTTAAGCCAACAGCATTAATTCTAAGTGCCAGGTATAAACCAATAGGTACTAACATAATACCCAAAAATGCGAATATTCGTTTTCGGTCAAACCAAAATAGATATAACAATGCTATGGCAATAAAAACAATAGCCGTTTCTTTTGATAACATTGATAGGAACAAACATAGGGAAACAAGTATCAAGCTTCTTACTGACCTAAATCGAACTAGTAAATAAATCGCCAATATCCCGAAGAAAAAGAACAGGGCATCCGACATTGAGGGTATGGCAAAAGCCACTTGTGAATTAAGGGGATGTACTAGAAAAATTAAAGATAACAAAAAAGCGAGTGCTGGTTTAAATGAAAATTTAAAAAATAGATATAGAATAATTGCGCTACCAATAAACAATAGCAGTTGAAATATATGGAAAGCTATCGCATGAGGACCGAATAAAGTGTAAATAACTGAGAAAGTTGTCATCATTAGGGGTCGGTAAGATGTTCCAATGAGAGGCTTCAAACCTTGGCCGTTATAATAAGTACCGCCTTCGAAAATAAGATGTATGTTCCTAATAGAGTGCACCGGAACATTATTAACAATCTGTGTTATATCATCACCCTGGAATGGAGTTGCCAAACCAGTGAAAAGAACTGCAAGACCCAGGATTGCAATAATAAGAGCAACTTGCCAGTTCTTTAGTCTATTGATCCGAGCAAGCATTAGAGCAAGATCCCCTCTTATGTTTATTCCTAATAATACAATGATAACAGAAACATATTATTGGCGTTTGCGTTGCTTTACGTAGTAGCTATACGTTCCGTTTGACGTTAGTGAAGAATCGGTATAGCTGATTGAAGTTGTTGAGTCAATTTTGGTACTGTTTCGATAGATGTTATATGATACGGCATTTGACACAGCTTTCCACGATAACACTGGATTTTGATTTGTTGGAGAAGAAATTGCTAAATTAGATGGAGCGGAAGGAATAGAGATAGATTGTTGAAGCACAATAGTGGTTGCTTGGCTTACTGTTAATGGAGAAGACAGGTAAAGTCCTTGCCCACTAGGTAAATTTGCCGCTAGGCCATTATAGACATTGCCAGCAGAAAATTGAGTGCCTTCAGGAACTAATGTTTATTTAACCTGTACTAACTTATTAGTCCCGTAAATTGATACCGTAAATGGAGTATTGCTTATTATCCCGTAAACAATACTAGTCGGGACTTGCCCATTCTTAACGGCATTTGCAATTGATACTTTAGCGTCAGTCTTGTCATTGTTATTTTCCTGTATCACTGCTAGATATATCCATAAGGTAGAGTCATTAGGGTAAAGCGATAAGCCGTGCTTTATGAAATTAATATTGTAAATTGGGTGACCTTCCCATAGCATTATTAGCCCGGTGTCCTCATAGAGTTTCTGGTTTAGTTGAGCGCTGGTGTATCCTTCACTAATTGCCTTGATATACGTCTGTTCAGCCAGTAAGTAATTGCCCTCGGTGTTTTCTATAATCCCGAGGGTAGCTAGATTATTTTGATTAGGGAAAAGGGCAATTGATTGTTCGGCGTATTTTTTCGCGGCTTGGATTCTGTTTTGATTATATAAGTATGTTGCAACTGTATTATAGGCAATGTAATCTTCCTTTGACGACTGGATATCATGAAATGCCAGATTATACTGACTGCTGTAATTCGTGCCTCTTATAACTGAAACAACACCTAATATAAGTAAAAGCATAAATATTAATGATATTAGTATCTTTTGATTAATATATTTATAAGGTTTTAAAACAGATATAGTTATTCCAACCATACCCAGTAAACCGACCATTGGAAAATAAAACCAAGTCTCGCAGGCTGTCATATCTAACGGGACCAACTGTAAAGTCGTCAATAAACCGATGGTCAACCAAGCGGTAAAGAAAATATAAGTAAAATAAATAGCCTTGCTAGCTTTTTTGTGTACCAGAGAGCCTATGTATACAATCAATGCTATAATCGCCAGATCAATTAATAGAGGGATTAAGGTGTGACTAATCGAAAAGTGAGGGTAGGTAAAGTAGTAACCTGTTGCAAGTTTGAACGGGAAAATAAATTTAGTAAAATAAAATAAAATTATTGCAGGGTCGGTAAGTAGACGTCCTATTAAATTAAGTTTTTCAATCGATGCTTGATTCGAATTTGCCACCGAAAGCCCTACTGCATGGGCTTTAAGAATCAAATATAGGGTGGTTGGCAGTACTATTATGCCAATAAAGGGCAGGAATCTTCTTCTGTCCCGCCAGAACAGAAATACTAAAGCCATAATTACAAATACAGCCGCTGTCTCTTTTGAGAACAAAGCCAATAATAAACATGCAGCAACTAATATGAGATATTTAACTGATTGGAATCTTAATAGTAACCAGATAGCCAAAATACCAAAGAAAAAGAATAGAGCGTCCTCCATAGATGGTATAGAATATACAACCTGGGAGTTAAGAGGGTGTATTAAAAATAGTAGTGATAATAATAAAGCTAGAACTGTATTGAACGAATATCTGAAAAACAGAAATAGGATAAAAGCGCTTCCTAAATAAAGTAATAATTGTAGTAGATGAAAATAAAGGGGATGCGGACCGAATAATGTATACAACAGCGCATAAGTAGTTGTCATTAATGGCCGGAAATTACCTCCGGTCAATATGTTTGAATTACTGTAGCTAGTGAACGTGCTGCCTTCAAAGAACGATTTTATATTTGAAATCGAATGAACCGGGTTATTATTGACTATTTGCGTGATGTCGTCTGCACGGAAAGGATTATTTAGTCCCACAGAGAATATAAGAAAACCAACGACAAGAATAATTATTGCAACTTGCCAGTTCTTTAGTCTGTTTATCTTAGCAAACATAGTTATTATTCACTGAAGAACAGTCCCTCTTATGTTTATTTAATTATAATCATATCAGGAATCACACTATATTTTATGAATCTTATTTTAAATAATATGCTTAAACTAAAGCGCAATAAGCTCTTCTGGCTCAAATACTTCCATCCACACAGCTTGGTGGTTTTTGTCGGCAGTGAATAGTTTATCAACTGTGGTTGTATATAGTTTAAAGTCCTGCAACATGTTTTCAATGAAGCCTTGCAGCCTTAGCTCCGTCCGGTTGTTGCGAGTAACAAGTAATACATCTGGGTAAACACCACGCTTGTCCTCATCCCACTCTTCATCACAATGGTTCTGGTAAGCCCTAAGCCGCTTAATTAACTGCCATCTATATAGACCTGCTTCCACTATTTCAAGCATGTACCGATTGGTTTTGTCATCCTTGAAGTGTTTTCGTTCTAGGTATAGGTCAGGCAGAGGATTAATCAACCAATCGTCGTCATGGCAGTCAGCTTTAGTAAAGATGTTAAAGACATTGGGATACTGTTTTTGTAGTGCTATATAGATAGCTATAACTTCCAGGCAGTGGTCAATAATAGTTTGGGCAGCATTCTTGTTTTTGTAGTAGTTCCTAAGTACAGTTTGGCTTAGATTAGCTTGTTTATTATGTTCTCTAAGGTAACGGATGCCTCTAGCTATCAGAAAGTATGTAGCCGGCTTCTGGGCAAACCGATAAGTCTTATCATAGCGTTTACCGATATAACCTTGGTTAACTAATACATATAAGCTTTCATAAATCGTTGATCTATCCTTACCAGTTAATCCTGCTAACAAATCTGTACTGACAAACCTAAACTTATATAAAGCTAATAATAAGTCTATCTGGCTACTGCTTAATGGTCTTCTATACTTGGGCTCTTTGACTAACACTAATTATTGCTCACTCTCCCACTCAAATAAAGATAGTTAAGTATAAAGTAAAAGAATAAAGAAATATCCCTATATATTTATATATAGAGTAGAAGATAATAAATAACAAGTAAAAACAGGAATAAATAGACTAGAAAATAGCGAATATGGATAGTGGGGTTATTTTTTTAGATTTGAGTACTGGGCTTCGGCGCCGTATTAGTCTTTTCGACTCTATCAAGTATTGCCCAGAACATATTTGCGCCATTGCGGTGAGAGTAACGAAAAGCATATTCGTTGGCATAGGCTTGTAGGTATTTGGGATCTACGTGCCTATAAACACCCTTAATCCCTCGTTTCATGTTTGACCAAAGATTTTCAACATTTTGAGTGTGATTGTTACCCCTTACAAATTCTTCCCTGCGATGATTGGTCGTGAAGTGAGGATAGCCCATTTGCTCTAGTTTGTTATATGAGCTCCACTCGTCACTATATACAATAGTTTGCTTGGCAATACTCTTCTCAATTTCTGGTTGTAATACCCGAGCCCCGTTACTTCTAACATGCCTGACTTTAGCTCTACCTCTTCGCTCAACCATGCCAAAGATTATTTGCGAGTTATCCGCATAGTTACTACCTAAGCGGTGAGTTGGATTAAGTTTCTTTTTCATGAACGGCCTAGGTTGCAAGTAAGTTTCATCCACTTCAACCTCGCCGCCTAGCTTATTGTCTTGATCGTCAGCCATCATACTCCTAATTTTGTGGAACATCCGCCAAGCAGTCTTGTAAGTTACACCCAGTTCTCGTTCCAACTGTTTAGCAGATATGCCGGCTCTAGTGCTGGCCATTAAATAAATGGCATAAAACCATAGCGTTAATGGCGTGTCTGATTTGTGAAAGATAGTATCAGCAGTAGGGTGGACATGATGACCGCACAACTCACAGGAATAAGACCTACGAGTCTTCATTCTATGATGAGGAGTTATTTTTTTATCTAAGGGGCAGTAAATACCGTCTGGGTAGAGATAGTCTTTTAACCATTCAAGACAAGCGTTATCATTAGGGAAGTCCCTCTGTAAGTCCATTATAGTATACTTCATGATAACAGTGTACACCTCTGTTTACCTACTGTCAAGGGATAAGTGCCTGCTAAGTAGATTTTTATTTAAATATTTAGGGCACAGTGGCTAAGTAGTTTATCCGGTAACTAGCGTAATTTTATTACGTGTTCTTGTTCTTCCTGCTTATTGCTAGCATTGTTATTGGTGTATATCGGCTGTGTCCCATCTGGACGATTGCGTTTGCGGTGGCGCGGACGATGGCGTTTAGGTTTGGCTGGGACAACTTCAACTACTTCCGAACCGCGCAACGCGGCATGAGCCAATATATCTGTCGGATCATGGTACTGATTATTATTTGGGGCTGGAGTTGGCGAAGCTTCTGCCGGTGCTTGTGAGGCTTTAGAAGCCATCGCTAGCTGTTTGGCTAGATCAGCTGGCGATAAGTAGCGTTCTCCAACTAATCGTTCAACACTTTCGCGGCTGATAGCATACATCGAACGGCTATGATCAATGATCATCTGCGAAAAATCTTCTAATTGTGGCGGCAGAGTCAGTGTGATAGCTGAAAAGGCCTGAACTTTTTCACCTTCTATGGTCATGCTGACCACAAAATGCTGGTTATGCATATGGACCAAATCAAAATCGGTAAATTTAGGCTCAAAATATTTAGTCATACCGGAGGCGTCATCAGGGCTCATCCGAAAAGCGATTATTGAACCGACGTTACCGAAGACAGCATCCCTAACCTGCGGTAACATCTGGGCAATATATTGATTGGCAACAGTTAAGTTAAGGCCATATTTTCTGGCTTCACTTAAAATCGTGGCAAAAGAATCGGTCGCAAAATTTTGGAATTCGTCGACATATAAGTAGAATGGCGTACGTTTTTCGCCGGGAATATCAGCCCGGCTCATAGCGGCTAACTGAATTTTTGTAATCAGCAGGGCTCCCAGTAACGCGGCATTATCTTCGCCGACCAGTCCTCGGCTAAGATTAACAATCAGTATCTTATGCTCATCCATAATACTGCGGATGTTAAAACTACTTTTCGGCTGACCGATAATATTTCGAACCAGCGGATTAGCCGTAAAGGCGCCGACTTTATTTAGCACTGGGGCAACCGCTTCAGCTGCAAATTTATCATTCCAGCTGGCAAATTCTACTGTCCAGAAGTTTCTAACTACCGGGTCGGATACGTATTTCATAACGTTCGCCCGGAATTTCTTATCAGTTAGAATATTGGTAATATCGAGCATAGTCGCTTCTGGATAGTCTAACAGCGCCAATATACTGTAACGGAGGATATATTCCAGGCGTGGTCCCCAGGACTCAAACATCCGCTTTAATACGCCGATAAGTTCCGAGCAGGTATGTGTTTTTAGTTTCGGGTCATAGACTTCCATCGGGTTAAAGGCAATCGGGAACTCGGTGTCGGCCGGATTAAAATAAACCACGTCATTGGCTCTTTCTTTTGGAATGCGCCGCAGCGTGCTAATAGCATAATCGCCATGCGGATCTACTACGGCAAAGCCATAAGTGCTATAGATGTCGGAAATTGTCAGCAGTTCCAGTAGGGCTGATTTACCGACGCCGGTTTGGCCAATTATATATAAGTGTCGCCCGCGGTCGATCCGGGGCATCCCGAACATAGTATTGTGCCCACGGAAATTAGTGGCAGCGATTGGACTAATGTCTTCCCGTTGCTCGGCGGTTACAATCGGTAAGTTGGCCGGCGGTTCAGCGGTTTGCGACAAGGCCCATAAGATATACGGTGTTTCAACGTTAGTGTGTGGCAAGTGGTATAAAGTTGCCACTTCTTCAATATTGCAGATAAAACCGTGGCGGTTGTACTCGCGGGCACGGTATAAGGCTTCGAGGAAAGGATCATCGGCGACACGATGTTGTTCAAACCCGTTAAGATAGGTCGTATTAAATTGTTTATAACTGGCGATGATTGACTGGGCACGTAATTTAGCGTGCGATTGCGGAGCATTGCCGCGGTAAACGATTCGAACACAGCATTCAAAAGCTAATTTTTGGCTCTTTTCTTCCGCCGCTGTGACTCGAGTTTGTTCATAATCGCTTAGTTTTGCCGACTCGCTGGCAGCTTGCGTGCCATTCCAAAAGGTTGTTAATAAACTAGCTTTAGATTTACCGCTTAAACCTGAGATATAGCGCTCGTTATTTTTATGCCAATTACTAGGCGCCGGTCGAACGATTAACTGAATCCAAGCTTCTTCATCGTCTTCAAATTTTGCCAGCGTGGCAGTAATGGCTGCTAGCGGATCAACTTCAAAACTTTGAAAAGTTTTAATTGGCAAAGCATCATTATTAATTAGCTTCAATTCAGTTACCAGGATTGTCGAAAAGGTCTGTTCCTGGCTCATTGTATAGTCTTCAATTTCAGCTATATGAACCGTCGGGTACTGGGCATATATTTGCTCTTCAACAAAACTTTTTAAATAATCAGGCGTCCAAACGTAAAAGCCAATTCTTTTTTTTAAGACAGCTATTTCAAAACTTATTTTCTCACGGCGGGCACTACTAAACATACCGTTACTGGGCATTGTCAACAACCCGTGTAATGAGGCGAACATTTGTTCGGCGGCCAGCTCTTTTTTATCATTAGTGCGCGGTACTTGTAAAAGTAATACTACTCCGTCGTTGGAACGTTCATCGGCATTATTATTTTTCGGATTAAGTATACTCATAACCTATCACCAAGTATTTTAATAGTCACTGTTTTATTGTCCCACTTCATCAGGTTAAAATATAGGGTCCACCAGTTACGTTTAATATAATGCCGCCGCTTTCGGCATAACTGAACCCTTGAGAATTTCCTCAGCTTCGGGAGCGTTAACAGTTTCCTTTTCAAGCAGACGGTCCTTGAGGATATCTAGCTTATCCCGGTTGGCTTTAATAACTATCCTAGCTCGGTTAGCTGCTTCAGTAATCAAGTTCTCTACTTCATCATCGATAACTTTTGCTGTCTCGTCGGAATATTCTCGTTCGTGAACCAGTCGCTCGATCATCATACCTTCATCAGTGTGAAAAACCTGATCCCGTAATTTTTTCCCCATACCTTGGTTAACTACCATGTCCCTAGCTAATTCAGCTGCTTTTTGTAGGTCATTGCCAGCCCCAGTTGTGACTCGGTCATGTCCGTAAACAATTTCTTCAGCTATTCGACCACCAAGCATTCTGGCCAGTATATCTTTGTATTCAATAATTGAATGGTAACTTTTATCTTCGGGTGGAATAAACCAAGTAACACCGCCAGTACCGCCTCTGGGGATAATTGTTACTTTGTGGATCATATCACTATCCGGTAAGACATGCCCTACCAGCGCATGGCCTGACTCATGATAAGCTGTTAACTCTTTTTCTTTTTCACTCAATACCTTACTTTTGCGCTCCGGCCCAATAGCGACTTTTTCAAAAGCTTCAGTCACATCGTTATTGTTAATTTTATCGTGATTCTTTCTGGCGGCTATGATAGCGGCCTCGTTGGCTATATTAGCCAGATCGGCACCTGATGAACCGGCTGACTTGGCCGCTAATGAATCAAAATCGACATCCTTATCGGTTGGTTTATTGGCAAAATGAACCTCTAAAATTGCTTCACGATCTTTGCGATCAGGTAAGTCAATATCTACTCGACGGTCAAAACGGCCCGGACGCAACAAAGCTGGATCAAGTACATCAGCTCGGTTGGTGGCGGCCATGACAATAGTATTCTGCCCTTGCTCAAAGCCATCCATTTCAACCAGGATTTGATTTAAAGTTTGCTCGCGTTCATCGTGACCACCGCCCATCCCGGAACCGCGACGCCGACCGACAGCATCAATTTCATCAATGAAGATAATACATGGGGCATTTTTTTTGGCTTTTGCGAACAAATCTCTAACCCGCGAAGCGCCAACCCCAACAAACATTTCCACAAATTCCGACCCGGAAATACTAAAGAAAGGAACATTGGCTTCGCCGGCCACGGCTCGGGCTAACATTGTTTTACCAGTTCCGGGCGGGCCAACCAATAAAACTCCTTTTGGGACTCGAGCTCCGACAGATGAGAACTTTTTTGGATATTTCAGGAATTCAACTATTTCCTGTAAATCTTGTTTAGCTTCTTCGCTGCCTGCCACGTCTTTAAAGCTTACCTTATCTTTTTCATTGCCATACAGACGAGCCCGACTCTTACCAAAACTTAACGCTTGGTTACCCTGCCCTTGAGCGCTGCGCAACATCCAGAAGAAAAGTAGCCCGATAATTACAATCGGCAATACATATTCTAGGCCAAGTGTTAGCCAAGCTGAACCCGTGCTAGTTGAAGTATATTCAATCGTAGTTTTATTAAAATTAAAACCGATGGACTTTAGACTGGTATTTGGATCGGTGTAGGTTTTTAAAGTAGCTTGGCTTTGTCCTTTAAGTGTGATATCCAGCTCATTGCCATGGACGACAATCTCCTGATATTTACCGCTATTAGCAGCGCTAATAGCTTGAGTTAGGGGAATATTCTTCAAGCTGCTGGGTTGACCGTAAGCTGCAAAAATAATTAAGGCTAGTAACACCACTAAGGCAATAAAACCGGCGTTCTTGAATCGGCGGTTAGTATTTGATGGTTGCCCTTGGTTCGGGCGGAAAGGTTTATTATCCATAACAGATGATTATACTAGACGTTTTTAGTTTTAGCTAGCGGTCTCGGGACTTGAGTGCTAAATAATACTTATTTACGGCCAGTACCTTACTTTTATTAACATCTAATAGTTTACCAGGCGTGGCGGTTTTTAAGTTAGTGACTAATTGTTCAAGCCGCTTCTGATTAATATTAGAAACCTTATTTAAAGCTAACCATCTAGCTAAAATTTCTTTAGACACAATATATGGTAAGGACACAAACCATTGTCGATTGAGGTTTTTCGATTTGCTATGCTGGCTAATTAAATCGTTAATTACAGAATCTATTTCATCATTTAATTTTGCCTCAGTTTGAATCAATGCTAAAAACTGTTTTTTATTAGTTTTGGAGGCCAAATTTAATTGATGCCTAATCTTATTTCTTAAGTAATTTTCATCATAATTAGTAATATCCTCACGCCATGATAAACCATGTTTTAAAGCGTAACTTACTAGTTCAGTTTTAGTAAAAGTTAGTAGCGGCCGTTTGATAGTTGCTGTCGATCGGAGTGAACTAAGGCCACGACGATTAGTCCCACGCACCAAGTTGATGGCCGCCGTTTCAATACTGTCATCCTGGTGATGGGCAGTTATAATAGCGTCAGCACGATATTCCCTCATAGTTGACTTAAGGAATGCATAGCGAGCATTGCGGGCGGTTTCTTCACTAGTAGCTGGGCCAAGTTTAGCTTCTTTACAAACACAAACAAGGTTATAGTTTTTGGCTAATTTAGTGACAAGTAAACAATCTTCATGAGAATCTTTACGAATACCATGGTCAAAATGGGCAACAATCAAGTCCAGCTTAGGTTGTTGGCTAAGCATATCGAGCAATACAACCGAATCAACGCCACCACTAACGGCTACAATATACCGGCCAGGAGGTAAACCTAAAGTTCTCATAATGATTACTATCTTAACCCAATAGGTAAAAGACAGGAAATATGCTACATTTTTATAGCTTAATATATTTCGTTTATTATCTATAATAGCTATGTAGTTATTATCGATAACTTATATTTATAATCTATGGCGGTGTAGCTCAGTTGGTTAGAGCGCGGGACTCATAAGCCCGAGGTCGTAGGTTCAATCCCTACCGCCGCTACCACATATTGACATGTTGAGTAATGTTTGGTAACATATAGTCATGTCTAATAACACTATTCCTGAAACTATCTATACTCCAGAGCAAGTTGCTACTATGTTGCAACTATCTAAAAATACGGTTTATGATTTAATTGGCCGCGGTGAACTTGTTGCTAAAAGATTCGGTAGAGTTTATCGAATACCCGCGAGTTCTCTCAGTTTCATGTTTACCGGTCTAGATGCTGATTTATACAAAGCCGAGCAGATCGACAAAGCTTCTTTAGATCTGGTTCAAAAAGAGCTTTCAGCAGTACGCTCTGAGTCGTAGCATGGCCAACGTAAAACCAATAAGGGTCTTTGTTGATTCAGATGTAATAATTTCTTCGCTCATTTCAGAATTCGGTGCTGCTTATTTTCTTTTAAACAACACAAAATCAGTAGAACTGTATATATCAAATTTGTCCATCTTAGAACTCGAACGAGTTGTTAAACGGCTTAACATTAAATCGGATGTATTAAACACATTCATCGCCACACGATTAACTACCGTAAAAATCGATTTGCCTTACTTAAAAATACAACAGCAGTTTTCTGATTACGTACGAGACACTCACGACGCTCACATTGTTGCTGGAGCCAAGAAAGCAAGAGCTGACTTTTTAATATCTTATAACATTCGTCATTTTGTGCCAGAAAAGCTTAGAGAAGATTTCCAGATTATCTTACTCACCCCTGGATTATTCTTACAATACTTACGCATTCTATAGTCTTCAACAACTCATACATATTAACTAGTTCTAGTTCTAAACGGTTATATTTCGTCCCTAGCAAATCTACCAGTTTATTAAAACTTAAGTAGCTTAAATTTTTTGTACATATACTACTAATGCTTGCATAAGATAGTAAATCAACCGAGAATTGTTAGCTATGAGTGATTTATTATCTGAAGTACCAGCTGTATATCTCCAGTCTCATAAACTTGATCATTATATTCCTTTATTGTCTAGAGAACTTAAACCTGAAGGGTATGACCCAGCACTTATAGCACTTGCGTCTTTAAATACTTTTGTAGCTTTAACTCGGGCGGCTGCTAAAAGTTCTGAGATTGCTTTGTCGTGGAGGAATTATAAAGTCGGGGCAGCAGTACTTGCCTATAATCTTGGTACCCCGGCAATGGGAACTTTTATTGGTGCGAATATTAAGCCTCAACCAGCTGGAGGGTTAAACCTTCATGCCGAGCAAATAGCTTTAGCTAAAGCAAGAATAAATAATCTAAACCATATTTTTGGTATCTCTATTTGGGGAGATCCTGCCGACTTAGACGCAAACCCTAGTCACTCTCCTACCAGAATACCTTGTAGAAGATGCGACAAAATGTTCAGTGAATTACCTGAAGTTAAACCCGAAACTTTGATTGTAAGTAGTAATGTCGACTTGACTGTTTGTGAATTATATACCGTTGAAGAGCTAAGGCGATACTATCAGAATCCTGAAGCCCATGGTCCTGTCTCAGATATGCCATGCTACTCATTAGCTGATGATATGGATGATACTGAATACGAAGAAACTGTATTTGTGCCTCATTTGTTACCAAAAATAATTGATTTATATCCAAGTTTAAAGTTAGATTGACCATTATGTCTAAAATAATATTCTTAGTTAGATATTAATTATTAACAGACTCGGTATTTAGATCCACGCCAAAATGTAACTCGGCTGTATTTATAAATGTGTCTTTATCGCGAATAATTGCTTGGGGTGGTAATTGGGGCGATCTAGTAGTAATACCTTCCATCCGTTTAACTGCCGTGCCAATTGCCAGAAGTTCAATCAGGTCTCCCCCTAATTGATAAACATATGTTTTAACTCCAAGTACATCATCAGCATTAACGGCCGAGGCTTGGTTTTTAAGTTTGGCAATTGAGTTTTCTCGGGCACCATATATCACTTGGGTAAGCGCGCTAACTTCCCCGTGGACCATTTCTTTCAAGGCTGATTTTAAGCCACCAATCACGCCCAATGAATATACCGATGTCCCCAGTACTAATTGCAGCGGCATATAGCCAAGCTTAGTAATGTTCCAGGTTTCTTCAGCCGTCAGATCGCTGGTTATAATGCCGTCTGGCACGATACTTGAAACCAAAGGATTCTTCGAGGCGGTCCCGATCATTACCATCTCCTGAACGCCGCTAGTCCCGAAAGGCAGAATGGTTGTTTCAATACCAATAACAGCATTGGCATTGACTAGCTCAGCGTCTTTGACAATTCTTTGCAAGGCTAAGTTTCTAGTTGTATTAAATAGATCACTGTAAGCCCTTACTTCTCCCCTGGCTAGTTGTCGAATATTAGCCATGATGTGACCGGCTACGCCGATTGAGTAGGCCACATTACCAAAGACAAAAGATATCGGTTGATATCCGGCGTCAACTTGACAGAATAATTCTTGAGCGTCAGCAGATGTAGTAAAACTGCTGATCGGCGTTGCAGAATGTACTGCTGAACCAATTGATAGAAATTCAATATTGTTCCCATGAAAAACTAACTCATTGCTTACACCAGTAACCCCGCTACCTTGGTGCTGTTGTTGTTCAGCTTTCAAACGATAAAATGCCAACTCCCGACCCTGTTTAATCATATCTGTATAGGCACGAATTTCCCCGCCAACGGTTGTTTTTACCGACGAACGTAACCCGCCTAATATACCCATCGAGAACACGCTATTACCAATTAATAAATTACCGGGGGTTAGCCCGATAAGCGCCGCACAGTACATTTCGTTCCCCGACAAACCGCTGCAAACCGCGCTGGTTCGGTCAACTGTTGGGGCTGGTTGTGGTTGATCACTATCCATATGTAATTAAGAATAAGGTACTAAACTAAGTTTGTACAATAAAACATCTATGATACCCAAAGGCACATCTCAGATAATAAAAAGTCCTCTAGTTATGAGGATTTTTTACTAAAAGCAAAGACAACTTCACTAATGCTTTCTGAGTATTTCTTTGATTACATCATCTACAGATGATAAATCTGGATTCATTGAAGGAATAAGTTCAAAAACCAGCCCCTTGGGTTCGATTAAATGATCCATATTTTTTATCCCCTTTTTTTTGTTTTTGTATATTAACAAAACGGGCTTCTGCACCATTCTGTTAATTTCTTAATGTTTTTATTTTAGCTTACGCTTAAGTCTAATGTAACTAATACTTATAACATTGTAAAGAGTAATTATTTAATTGCGTAAATTATCTTTTTTAAGTTAGCGCTCAAAGACAAATATTAGACAATTACTCGTCTAATACTACTGGACAGTTTTGTAATTAGATAATAGTTAAACAGATTAAGGTCATTACATATTTGCTCAATTGAATTGGGCTGGGAAGGATCTCGACTTATGACTGTAACTTCGTCACCAACCTTAAGCTTAGCCACACCAAGTCGAATCATGGTGTGGTTCATGCATATTTTACCGATTATTGGCAATTCCAGCTTACCGCAAGTAACTACCCCTTTATTGCTGAGTTCCCGTGGCACGCCTTCATAATAACCGAGCGGTAAGACACTGATTTTCATATCTCTGGGAGCGGTATATATTCCGTTATAGCTAACTTTATCGCCCTTCTTTAATTCAATTATTTTAATAATAGTGCTCTTTAACTCCAGTACCGGTTTCAGCGATTGTAAATCTTTGTAACGATTATCGGTTTTATTAAGCGGATTGAGGCCATAGAGACCAATTCCTAATCTTATAGCGTTAGCATAATTACTTTTTACTTTTGTGCTACCAGCAGTTTGAGCGATGTGGATATATCTTGGAGTAAAGCCACTTTTTTTAATACTATCTACCGCGTAGTCAAATTTTTTAACTTGTTGTTTTGTAAAAGTGTCATCCAACTCATTGTCGGCATCGGCTAAATGTGTCATTACACCTTCAAGCATTAGATTGGGGTACTTTTTTATAGTTTGGAGATATCCTGGTAGTTCAGTTGTCGATAAACCTAAACGATTCATCCCTGTATTTAACTCTAGATGAATCCGGACGGGTTTATGAAGTTCGCCAAACGCCTTTAATCCAGCTATGTCTTGCACCACAAATGAACATTTCACCGTATCTAATAGGGCAGTATTCTCTGGTTTAATATAACCCATTATTAAGATAGGATGTTTAGATAAATCTCTTATTCTAGCCGCTTCGAAGTAACCATCTACCGCTAAAAAATCACAATCAGTATTGTTTAGTATGATCGCCATTTTGGCTAAGCCATGCCCATAGGCATTAGCTTTTAAAACTGGGATAATTCCGGATTCGGGATGTTGGTTCTGTATCAGTTTGATATTTGATAATACATTGTTTTTACTCAACTCAATACGGTTCAGTGTTTGGTAGTTATTCGAAGAAAGATGAGAAATTATTGTTTTTACCTGTTCCCGAAGCATAGAACAAGTATAGATGAAAAATGTAATAATTTGGGCAAATATTATTAGCGCTAATTGATAAAATTGGTGATAATTAATGAACCTCTACAGTTTAGATAAAGATGAAAAAATACTTATGGCTGACTTTGTGCAATTGAATTGGAACCATATCCTTGCAGAGTTAAGCCGATGGAAAGACTTATCTAGAGAATGTACTCTGGCAACTAGGAGTAGAACTTAATAATATTAATCCAATAGAGATGACTGAACAGATTCAACCCTGTCAACCATAAACTTTACTGATTCATTCATGTTCTCAGGTTGTATTACAGTTTCAGGAAACTTTTCTTTAAACACACGAAATACTTCATCTGCAAATGCTTGACCAATTGTCGGTACTTTATCAAAATCCATAATTACTAGTTTGAATTTTTCTAAATCCGTTAAAACGCGCCTGGCCTGCGACCTAGATATGTATATTCCACCAATTGTATAAAGTTTAATTCTTATCTCTGTTTTATCGAAAGCATAATTATCAGAATCAACCATGTATTTTTTAAATACATCGTTCAAATGTTTCTTTGATTTATTTGATATCCTGAATTCAACTAATGTACCCTTTATTACTGGGTTTGGCTCCTCAACAAACACATCTTGTAAATTGTTATCAATTCTCAAACGATAATCAAAACTATCAAGTACAAAAAGGTCGGAGCTTCTTGAGGTAAAAAATATACCTTCGCCCGTATGTGCTCTTGGTTGCGTAGTCACTTTCCCCTTTAAAATGTCTTGAATAGCTTCTATCTCATTATTTAGCTTTCTCTGATTCATCACGTTACGAAATACACCTATTCCATGGTCACGAATTGTGAAACATGTTTCACCCTTGTTTTTGAAAATTTCAATATCAATAAACCTAGTTTTTGAATGTTCTATTGCATTGTTCAACATCTCTAAAAAAGCATAAGTAAATATGCTTTGTACATTTTCTTTCATTCCATCCAATATTGGAGTTTGTTTTTGAATTTCGTCAAATACTTCATGCTCTTTTAAATTTATATTCTTCACCCTTTTTTTATATATGTTTGATAGAAAATGTGAATATTTGGGTAACACATAGGTGGTATATCTACCACCACCTTCTCGTATCAATTTTTCTTTCTTAACAAATTCACTCAATACCCTCGAAGCATATTGCCTTGAAATTTCTGTGGGATGTGCCTTTAACACATCTGCTAATCGAAATTTTTTCGCATTCTCTGCGACATTCATTATTGTCTTACGAAGTTCATCATATTGTGTTTGCATATCAATGTAAACTATTCTACTTCAATGTAAACTCAATGTCAATAATAATTTATGGCAATGTAATTTTTTAATGTAAAACACTTTTATTGTCAATGTATATTAGTTATGCCTTCGCAATGTAAACTCAATGTAAACTTCATATATAAGTATAGCTAATTATATACTTCTAACACTACCAAGTGATGCTCGTTATATAGCCGTATCTTGCATATTTGCCATTTTTACAGATGTATTTCAAATGAAAAAGACTCCGAAGAGCCTTTAGAATTTCACTTGGTTGCCCACGTACATTCGAATTGGGACCAAATCTGTAATGAATTGGTTAGATGGGTACAACTCTCTAGAGAAGATAGTCCATTAGCTTACTCTAGCAGTTAGGAATGGAACCATCTATTTATTATTAGAGGAAAGTTGTAGCTGAGGAGGATTCGCAATATCCCAAGCATCAAGGATTTCGCTTTGTCGAAGAATAACTGTTTTACTTGTAGTTTTACTTAGCCCCACATTAACATGATTTTCAAACCCAATATATACAACTGTCACTCCCCTTTTTATCATTTCCTTTACTGCGGGCTGCATATCAGAATCTGAACTTAATAATAATGCAACCTCAATCAAACTATCACAAGACAAAGAAATCATATCAACTGCAATCTTTACATCTGTACCCTTTTCTTTGAAAACACCATGCAATTTACCCCTGTGATTTACCTTTGTATCTTGTAGCCTTACATGCCCAGATAATATAAATTCTATGTTTTCATTTGTGAGATAACGTTTCAAACGACGCTGGGTTTCTGCGACTATTTTAGATTTCTCAACCAACTCAGGGACATCATTCGGAATATGTATTTTCCCTGCATAAAATTTAACTTTACCAACATTGAAATCTTTTAATGCTGATGACACTAACGAATTTATAGACAGGCGTGTTATCTGTGATTTGTGCTTTATCCTATTTGTATTTTTTAATACTTCTGCCACTGAAAACAAAAAGTTTTCTCCATCTATAAATAATACAGTCTCTCTGGTATTCATGGTTGCATTATATTACAAAACCTCGCCGAGCTTACGCGAGGGCGAGGTGTTGATATAATAACAATACTACATACAATGCAATTAGTCAATAGTTTTGTCAATAACGCTTGTGTACAAATGCTTATGTTTATAAGCCTTCTGCATTAATATTCCTCCTTGTACATTCGAATTGGAACTTACTCTTACAGGAATTATCTAGATGGATGTCTATTTCTCGAGAAGACAATCTGTTAGTTTACTTTAGTAGTTAGGAATGGGACTATTTCTTTTTTTGTCTATGGGCAACAAAGAATATAGGCAGAGCTAATAGTTGAAGAATTACCGAAAAATAAACTAAACCATGAATAGACTTGGCATATAAAATACCCATTAACCAACTACCTAGAAACCAAGCTACGCCAAAACCCGTATCAAATAATCCAAAAGCAGTAGCTCTCTTTGAAGCGGCAATAACACCTGCAACCAGTGGTTTAATAAGCGATTCCTGGGCGGCTGAACCTAATCCCCATAAAATTATGCCAACAAATATGACTATGCCATGACCCAGGAACACTAATGGAGCGAAGAAAGCAGCCAGCAGGAAACTGAGGATAACGGTAGCCATATTATTTTTATCAAAAAGTTTACCCAAAACTAGCGCTCCTATTGCTCCAACAGCCATAGCAACCGAATAGTAAACTGGTATCAAGTCTTGTGATATTACATGTTGTTGTTGGAAGTGATAACCCATTAGTGCGAAATCAGCAAAACCCGCAGCTATACATGCTGCTGCGGCCATATACCACCAGTATGATTTACTAAATCCTTTAACCTGTAATTTGTTAGGTTTTTCAAACGAGCTAGGGTTCTTAAAGTAATATCGAGACACAAAAACAGTAGCTAGCGACATCAAGGCTGGAATTAGTAACAAAGCATAGCCATTCTTATAAGTGCCATGTAGAAACAACACTAGAGCCATCATCAACGGACCCAGGGTTGCTCCTGTTTGGTCTAGAGCCTCATGGAGCCCAAACGCCCAGCCTTGACCCATTTGTGTGCCTGCATGAGATAACATGGACTCTACGGCCGGTTTGCGGATTGCTCGACCAGTTCGCTCAGTAATAATAAGGATAGCCGCAATTTCCCAATTTCCTGCTAAGGCTAGGACTGGAACGGCCAGTAAATTAATGGCATAACCAATGAAGACATTCAGCCAGTATCTTTTAGTTTTATCGGCAATGTAGCCAAATAAGAAACGAAGGGCGTAACCAGTGAGTTCACCAAATCCAACTATAAAACCGACAGCCGCAGCAGAAGCTCCGAGCGATTCCAAAAACTGCCCATTAACGCTTCGGGCTCCTTCATAGGTAAAATCAGCAAAAAGGCTGACGATGCCCATTAAAACTACAAATATCAAAGCTGATTTAGCTTTCTTGTTCATTAAGTCTAATTATTGCACATACCAGAGGGAGATAGCAGAGAAACAACCACTCAGGACTCGGACCAAATTACTTCTAAAAGAATTTTTAATATAAAAACCTCTGCCTAGATAACAGAGGTAATGATTGTCTTGGTTGCGGGGGCAGGACTCGAACCTGCGACCTTGTGGTTATGAGCCACACGAGCTGCCGCTGCTCCACCCCGCGATATACTACTTGAAAAAAATCATTAATCTGATCAAGTACTAAGAGAAATTCAACTACTAACTTTAACAAACAGAGGTAGATATGTCAATCGTTGCGTGTACTGACAAGACATATTGAACACTTCGTTTAAGATAGACAAAGGAGGTTCATTATGCGGGTTAATCCAAAAGTTATAATCTTAACTTTTAGAGCCAACTATGGTCAGGTCCGTAAAACTGCCCGAGATTTAGGTATTAGTACGGGAACTGTTATTTACTGGAAGAAACGAGCAGCTACCGGTTATCGGAGCTATTCAACCTTAGGTTTAGTAAGAAACGATCAACTAGACCCAAGACAGTCCGCAGTACCTCCTTGACTGCCGAGGAGCAACGTAGCATTATTCAGTTAAGAAAAGCTACTCGCTATGGAGTGGATAAATTAGCTAGAATAATACTAGTTGGCAAACATCCTCGGACTATCCATAGGTTCTTAAAGGCTCGGGGACTACTGCACCTACCAGGTATTACCGTAGGCCACGTTACCAACAAACTACGCATATGTATCTCAAGAACGTTACCCAACCAGGCAAATTACAGATGGACGTAAAGTATGTCACGCCAGAACTGTCCGGACTGGTACATACTGCTTACCTTTATGCCGTTATAGATATCTGGTCTCGGTGGAAACAAGGTGTTATTCTACCGTTATTGGATCAAGGGTTAGCAATCGAGGCCTTAAAGTACATCGTACCACTGCTGCCATTGAAGCCAGACTTTATCCAGACTGACAATGGGCTGGAATTCCAGCAACGTTTTACTAAATATGTAACCATCGACTTGGGATGGCAGCATCATCATATCCATAAAAGCAGCCCGAATGAGAACGCCGTTATTGAGAGATCCTTTCGGACCGATGAAGAAGGGTTCTTCTGGTGGCTTGATGGCGCACCAGAGGATTTGGTTGCCCTCAACGTGATGTACCAAGAGTACTTAGACAAATACAATACCTATCGCCCACACTTAGGCTTAGATTTACAAACACCCCAGGAGAAGTTAGCATCATATCATAGTGTTCAATAAGTATCTGTCAGAGTAAGTCGTTGGCTGTAGTGTTACGGTGTAAGAAGAAATCAAACCAAGATTTAACATTCCGCTCGTACCATGGTAATTGAGTAGTATTTTTATTAGAAGAGTTTTGAGACGATGCTAAATTCGCTAGAGTGGCTAAAGCAATGTTTTGCGGGACTATTAATTCAGTTTCACCAGGACTACCCAGCCCTAGTTCCTGGCGCGCTGAAAGTTCAAGATACTGATTGGTATTGTAATAGTTGTTTTGAAGCTGAAGGTTACTATTCTCAAGTTGTTGGACTTGGTTTTGTTGCTGAAGCGTTGTAACTTGTTTTTGTAATTCATAGTTTGACTGAATAGCTTTAACGCCGCTCCAGCTAATTAATAAAACTATAACCAGAAAAAATAATTGGCCGAGAGTGCGTAAATTCCACTGTGAATGCCATTTTATAGATTGATAATAATTTTTTATTTTATTAAGCATCACATCTTATTATAAACTATATAGTGTAGTCTGATATACTCACATCTGTTGCGGGGATGTAGCTCAGTGGTTAGAGCAGTCGGCTCATAACCGATTGGCCGTTGGTTCAAATCCAACCATCCCCACCAACAAGCTTATGCTTATTATTTACTGTTTATAATCAGTTTGTGTTTAAATTAGATTATGAAAAAAATTAGAAATAATGAAGCTGGGTTCAGTGCTATTGAGTTAGTCTTAGTAATTGTAGTTGTAGCTTTAATTGGTATTTCAGGATGGTTAGTTTACGAAGACCATCATAAATCGACAACAACCACAACTACTACTAAGAGCACAGGCAATACCATAACATCTAATCTTTATGCTGGATGGAAATCGTTTTGCTCAAGTTCTGGAGGATTGTGTTTTAAATACCCATCAAATTGGAAACTTGATTCGACGTCTGTTATAAGCCCATCTGGAGACACATATGTAGTCTATATACCTGGCGGATACGATGATGGCGGGTCGGACTATGGTCCAGGTTCTTACAATATATTAAGTATTTCTACTATATCATCCACATCTAACCTTAAAGTTGTTAAGGCAATATGTACTGATATTAATATCCCGCCTAATTACGATGTTGATTATTTCATTACCACAAACTCAGAAATTCAGCAACAAAACATTGTAGCTGGAACATCAGTAAATTCTTTAACAAGTGATTTTAACAATCCTAACGGGAATACTTCTTCAGCGCCAGAGAAATTATATGTTTCAAGTTATAACAACTCGCCTAATGTAAATGGTCTAGATAATCAGTTTACAACTCTTAATGCCGCACAGGCTTGGTTTAATAATCCCGAGATACAAACTGCTGGGCAAATCATAGGTAGTGTGTATTACAACTAAGTTCTAGATATGTAGGGTAGTCATTAGTTCCATGCTCACCAGCTTGTTCTAATGCTGACTTATATACTTCAAAAAGATATACCTTAACTTGGTGCCATTGCGACATAGTGATTCCCACCAACGTTCTTATGCTTATTGCAAAGTGTTATATCTTACCCTATGCTAAAGTTAATATTTAATACAGGACAACGACTCAAGATGGGTAATTTTAATAGGAAAAATAACGGTTTTACGGTCGTAGAATTATTGTTAGTAATTATTATATTAATTCTGGTAGGTTTTGTGGGTTGGTATATTTATCACTCAGACCACAAGACAACTACTTCATCAACAAAGACTACTACTTCTTCATCTGGTGCTAATAAAGCTAGTAGTTACTTCGCTATTACCGAATGGGGAGTTAGAGCCCCATATAGCGGAAATTTAACGCTGGAATACTCTGTCGAGAGCGCTAATTCCTCCTTACCCATGGATGTTGCCTACCTTGACTCGTCCCAACTTGATGCAGCGGCACCAAGTTGTAAGGGGCCAAATCAGTATGGTGGCGCAGTAGGCGGTGCAGCCGGATTGTTTGAACGTTTCTCGGCAAGTCAGGCATATGTATTTGGTGATGCGGGGACTACTAACGGCTTGACAGCAGCTCAGGAAGCAGCCACTATGAGCGCCTCGGATTATGGACATGTAGGTAATTACTATTTCTTTTATGTAGGTCCGCAAGCAACATGTGCTACTACCTCAGCTAGCCAAACTATATTCAACGAGACTGAATCTACCATTAAATCACTCTTGCCAGAATTACAAGCTATACCTTCTTCATAGTATTTATCTAGTGCTTGCTTAGCCCCAATAGTTCAAACTCAGGTTCATTGAATGTCTGGTAGTTCCCATCAATTATTATGGACTGCACATGAACTGATTTATAGACCTCAGTCAGGTAAGACTTAATTTGGTGCCATTGCGACATAGTGATTCCCACCAAGCATAAGTATTATAAACTCTTTATTCTGTGGCCTGATTCCTTGCTTTTCATTCTTTCGAATCTTATGATTAAAACATAATGGGTGACCAATTCTCGAGAGAAGACTCTCCGAAACCTCCAGAACCGACTAATGTTCATCAGAAACTAGAACCAATAGAACATACCAAATTAAAAATACATGCCCATAAGTTTATCTACGGTTATATATTTCTTTTAATTATCGCGATAATTGCAGGGATTGGTTTGCGCGTTTGGCAAACACATCATAACTCAGCCATAAAACCGTCATCCTCACAAACATTGCCAAGTAAAGTCAACCAAAACATATTGAACCAACCCTCGTTAATCATGACATATGCTAGCTCAACTAATTTTATTGTTGTTAATGCCAATAATAAGGTTTTAACTAAAGTAAATATAAACAAGTCGGATAATGCATTTTATGTATATGCTAAGAATCCCCAAGTTTTATTACTAGGAGAAACGTATAATGCAAATGAATGGAGTTGGCCGGGAACAAATCAAAATTTTATTTTAGTTAATTTTAATGGCTCATCAATTACACTTTCTCCCTCAGTCTCTGATGTAATTACTAGAATTATTGGCGAATATAATGGGTCTCAGTTTTTGCTGAACGATAGTAACATATTAATTTATGTTGATTGTAGCCAAACAACTCAAGAATGTAGCTTGGATAGCATTAACTTGACTACAGGTATCATTAAGTCATATATAACAGTACCCGGGGGCCAAACTGATGGTGGCTTACAAACTCAATCATCAATTAACCTTATGGGGATTAAAGATAACGTAATTTATTACTATTATGCCGGTGAAAGTTCAAGCGCTTCTCAAGTAGTCATATCCTATAACTTGCAGTCACGCAATGTTTTACAAACATTACCATTGCAAGTTCCTCCTTTAAACCCGCCTATTATTTCAAGTGATGATTCGGAAGCTATTTATACTGACCAGAATAACGATGGTACGCGCTACATTATGAATTTATCTAATGGCAAGACAATTGTTATTAAATCTAATATAACCTCAGATAATGGAGATTATTTATGGTCTCCAAATGACCAGTATGTCGCCTTTACCGCGCCATTCCCAGGTCAAACTTCTGCAACTCCTCCGTATTCTATTGATTACATTGACTTGTCTACAGAGCAAACAATGGACCTTAAAAACTTCGGAGATCCAAGATATAACGGAGCTACATTATACATTTGGACCTCAGACAGCGATATTTATTATTCAGAATCTCAGACTGCTTCTGCAAATGATTTCTCTGGCACTCCTGACGCTTACAACGAAATTAGTATTCCTGCTGGTAATTTATCACCAAACCCTGCCCCTGATGGTTATAATTTTTGCGGCCCACCACCAGGTTCAGCTTTCGACTTAGGACCCTGATACGATTCTGCTATAGTCAATTAATTACATGTTGGTTTAATAAATTCGAATCAAAGAATTCTTTATGCCAACGAGAAAATTGTTTATAAACTTGGTTCCAAAAATTCTACTTAAGTCCACCAAAATATAATATTCACTTTAGATTCTAAATTACTTTAATAAAACTATTCTATTACTCAGTACGTAGCGGTAGCCACAAAGGTTATGGTCGTCGTATAGAGACCGGCTGGCTGGGTGACTGCGGTGTTACCCAAAAAGGCAATTACTCCAGTGGCTGATCCGGCAGAGGAGTTAGCAGCAGCTGTGGCTAGCGTAGCCCCATACGTGGTAGTGGTCTGGGTGGTATCAAAAGCAAATAAAGCACCGCTACCAAGGCCGCCAGTGGTTCCAGTACCGGCCGATTGGGTAGTCGTGCTACAGTTAGCACCATTATAAGGTGAAGACACGTTTAACACCATGGTGGTCATTGTAGGTATATAGTTGCATAAGCCGAACTGCGAGGTGCCGGCGGAACTGGCGGTAGCCGTACCTCCTATGGCATTAATGGTGTTAGATCCCGACGTTAAGGTGTTGCCTAACATACGTATCGTTAGACCATTTATGGCATTGGTTGAGACGGTATACGTGGTAGTTTTATCCACGAAGGGACCGGTAGTATACAGCACCCCCTGGGTGTCACCTAGTAGAACCGATCCGCCGCCGGCTGCACAGCTGGCTCCGGTATAGACACAAAATGTCAATTGTTCCTGAACTTTAGAGGTAATAGTGATTGCTTGGTTGGTACTTAGCGCAGCACCACCTTCATCAATCAATGGCGGTTGGACGGTACCAATAGTCGTTGGCGTATAGTTTGCGACGGGCCAGTTGGTGGAATAAGTCAATAGCCGGGCATAAAAAGTACAGTTAGGCGGGGTGCCACCGGTACAGGAACTGTAGTTAGGGTTAACAAAACCGGGCATGACGATCGTAATCGTTGTACCGGCACTAACATTACTACTAGTTTCGGCGGAGTTAGTGTCGGATATAATTAGCAACGGGCTAGTATTAGTGATTGTCCAGTCAGCAGTATTTGTATCAGGAGTCCCTGTTATGCTGCCACCGGTCCACGTAACACTAGAAACGCTAATAGATTTCCCGGAAGTATATGTGCAGGCTGTGTTAATCAACGGCGAATTGTCGCAAAAATCAACAACGATACCCTCAAGAGGGAATCCACCGGTAGCGGTTTTAAAAGATATGGTATATTGTGCTGTCGCTCCGGCCACCGAGCTGCTCATTTGAATGTAGCGGTTCTGTAGTAGCCCAGGCGTAGCAGCATAGGCATTCCTCGATAATATTGGTATCAACACTCCAAACATTAATAATGTTAATCCACCAAGCAGAATTAGCTTTCTCTCAAACTTCTTAAGACGTTTCACGATCTTTGTCTCTCCCTCAACACTCTATGTAAAATAACTTACAACAATTTATAGCCTAACACAAGCATTTTACACAAACAAATTATATTTTCTAAGGAATGCTTTATATCAATATAGACGACGTTAGTTCCATAGTTTAATCACACTTGCCGTAGCTTACAACCTAATCAAACAATCTACAGCAGTCAACAATATTAGATTATTTAATTACTTAACGTAAAAACTATTCTATTACTCAGTACGTAGCGGTAGCCACAAAGGTTATGGTCGTCGTATAGAGACCGGCTGGCTGGGTGACTGCGGTGTTACCCAAAAAGGCAATTACTCCAGTGGCTGATCCGGCAGA
>Ga0326727_10002996_pt1 | contig 55493 bp, 50 predicted proteins | sample MB2enrmetagenome_FD_207643 | JGI IMG/M metagenome (GOLD analysis project Ga0326727, IMG submission 207643) | Lab enriched peat soil microbial communities from McLean, Ithaca, NY, United States - MB29MY | ecosystem: Environmental > Terrestrial > Soil > Wetlands > Peat | place: USA: New York...
ATGTATTCCTGCGCGACACCTTCGGTCGCGAGCGCTGGGGCAAGCTCATGGCCTGGATGTTCATTTGGCAGTTTCTCTTTTCGGGCACGCTGGAAATCGCTTCCGGAAGCATCGGCATGGTGCAATACCTGAGTTTCCTGTGGAAAGATCTTGCCCTACATCCATGGCGGATCAAGTTCCTGGCGGCAGGAATCTCAGCTTTAGTCATGTTCTCGTTGTATCGAAAGATACAAGACATCGCCCGGCTTATGATGATCCTCTGGATCACCACCCTGGTCACCACAGGATGGGTGATCGTTTCCGGACTGGCGCGCATGAACCCGCACTTGGCCTTCGATTTCCCTCCCCACGCGTTTGCGCTGAACTGGGCATTTCTGCTGGGGTTGGGCAATGGTACCGTGCTGGTGATTTACAACTACCTCGGGTACAACCAGGTCTGCTATCTGGGCGGAGAAGTGAAACGTCCGGAACGAACCATTCCTTACGCCGTAATTCTTTCCATATTGGGCGTCACTGTAATCGACTTCCTTCTCTCCTTCAGTTTCGTTTCGGTGGTTCCGTGGCGGGAGATGGTGAAAGAGGGTTCGCTGGCATACAACGCGGTGGCTTCGGTTTTCATGGGCAAGATCTACGGCCAGTGGGGGGCCCTGGCAATTTCAGCCATGGTCCTGTTCACAGCCTTTGCCTCGGTATTCGCCCTGATGCTGGGGTATTCCAGAGTGCCCTACGCCGCCGCGCAGGATGGCGCCTTCTTCCGCTATTTCGGAGTGCTACACCGCAAAGGGGAGTTTCCCCATCGCTCGCTCGTCCTGGTCGGGTCGCTTTGTATCATCGCCAGTTTCTTTGGATTGGTCCAGATCATCACGGCCTTGATCCTGGCGCGAGTCCTGGTGGTTTTCATCGGCCAGATCACCGGCTTGTTCATTATGCGCCGCTACCGTCATGAAATAAACCTGCCTTTCAAAATGTGGCTTTATCCTCTTCCTGCGATACTGGCGTTAATGGGTTGGTTATATGTGTTCGTCAGCCCCTTAGGTCAGCCGGGGGGATGGAATTTTATGCTTTACGCTTTTGGGACAATTATTGTCGGATTAGCCGCCTTTCTCGCCTTGGCCGCCCAAAAGCGCGATTGGCCGTTTGCGTCCAGGACATAGGGAGTGCCTCATCCTTTCGCGCCTTGCAGGCAAACCCGCCCCCCAAATCACGTTGTAGGGGCTGCCCCTCTGGCCGCCCGGGCAACCACAAGGCAAGGGTTGCCCCTACGTCGCCGGGCGTGACGCCCGCGCTGCCTCTGCGTTCTTTTGGTATAATACGACTATAGTGTGGAAGGGCCGCCTTTCTCGGGACACAATGAGCGCGGGGACGCGTGAACGGGGGGTTTTCTAGGGATTCTATGGCAACCACGCATGTTGAGTTGAAAGAAAGTGAGTTGTTTGGAGAGCAGAAGCGAGTAATCAATGACCTTAGCATTCAGGTCGCAACCGTAAACGGCTCGGGCAGTCAAACGGCGAACACCGTCCTGTTGAGGTCGATCTTCCAAATGGGTATTCCCGTCTCCGGCAAGAACCTTTTCCCGTCGAACATTGCCGGCCTGCCTACCTGGTTCACCATTCGCGCTTCCAAGGACGGGTACATCGCCCGCCGCAAAGATAGTGAGTACCTTGTGGCGATGAACCCCGAAAGCGCTGATGAAGATGTGCTGACGCTGAAGCCGGGGGCTGTTTGCGTTTACGACGAGCGCTTGAACCTGAAACGGCTTCGCGAAGATGTGGTCTTTTACCCGGTGCCTTTCGACCAGCTTGTGGCGCCTGTCTGCCCTGACGCCCGCCTGCGCAAGCTGGTCCGAAATATGATTTACGACGGCGTCCTGGCCCGGCTGCTGGGCATCGAGATGGAAGAGATCCAGACCGGCCTGCGCAAGCAGTTCAGGAAAAAGGCCAAGGCAGTGGACTTGAACTTCAACGCAGCCATGGCCGGCTACGACTACGCCGCCAAGAATTTCCAGAAGAAGGACCCCTACTACCTCGAGCGGATGGAGGCGACGCGCGGGAAAATCATCATCGACGGCAACTCGGCTTGCGCGCTGGGGGCGATGTTCGCCGGGGTCACCGTGGTAACCTGGTACCCCATCACTCCCTCTTCTTCGGTCTGTGAAACGTTGATTGAGTACATGAAGCGCTACCGCGTGGATAAAGAAACCGGGAAGGCCACGTTCGCCATTGTCCAAGCCGAAGACGAGTTGGCCGCTGTCGGCATGGTGATGGGGGCAGGCTGGGCAGGGGCGCGAGCCATGACCGCCACCTCCGGTCCCGGTATTTCCCTCATGTCGGAGTTCACGGGCTTTGGCTATTACGCAGAGATTCCCGCGGTCATCTTCGACATCCAGCGGGTCGGACCCTCGACAGGCCTGCCAACGCGGACCGCGCAGGGTGACATACTGAAGAATGCTGTCCTTTCGCACGGTGATACGAAGCACATCATGTTGATTCCTTGCTCGGTCGAGGAGTGCTTCTCGCTGGCGATCGAGGCCTTTGACTTGGCAGAGGAGTTCCAGACTCCCATCTTCGTAATGAGCGACCTTGACCTGGGGATGAATAACTGGATGGCCGATCCCTTCCCCTATCCGGCGAAACCCATTGCGCGCGGCAAGGTGCTCAGCGCCGAAGACGTCCGTCGCCTGGGCGGTTTTAATCGTTACAAGGATGTGGATGGCGATGGAGTCGGCTACCGCACCTTGCCTGGCACGCCGGAACCTTTGGCCGGTTACTTTGCACGGGGCAGCGGCCACAACGAGAAGGCCATCTACAGCGAACGGCCTAACGATTACGTCAACAACATGGATCGCCTGGCGCGCAAGTTCGAAACGGCCCGCGCGAAGGTACCCAAGCCGGTGATCCTAGAAAACGTCAAAGGTGGAGTGGGCATTATCGCCTATGGAACGAGCCACTGGGCCGTGCTCGAAGCAGTCGACCAACTCAAGCAAGAGCAGGGTATCGAAGCCGGCTATTGCCGTCTGCGGGCGTACCCCTTTTCGACGGAGGTCCGGGACTTTATCCGCCGCCACGCACGAGTTTATGTGGTCGACCAGAATCGCGACGCGCAGATGTTGAGCCTCTTCCGGCTGGATCTGGAGCCCGAGGAGCTCAAGAAACTGCGCAGCGTGCGGCATTACGATGGCTTGCCCATCGACGCGCGCAGCATCACGGACGAGATTGTTTCTCAGGAGGCACAGAACCTAAATGGCCACCGCTACTGTTCCGCCAGCATCACCGGCTAAAGTTAACCGACTCGGCCTGGAGATAGCCAATTACAAAGGCAACAAAAGCACCCTTTGCGCCGGGTGCGGCCATAACGCCATCTCCGAGCGCATCATCGAGGCTTGCTACGAAATGGGCGTCGAGCCGCATCGTGTGGCCAAGCTTTCCGGCATCGGCTGCTCCTCGAAAAGCCCGGCCTACTTCCTGCGCACTGCCTATGGTGTGAATTCACTCCATGGGCGCATGCCCTCCATCGCCACGGGCGCCATGCTGGCCAACCGAAACCTGATTGCGCTGGGGGTAAGCGGCGACGGCGACACCGCCTCGATCGGGGTTGGCCAGTTCGTGCACCTGATGCGCCGGAACATGCCTCTGATTTACATCATTGAGGATAACGGCGTTTACGGGTTGACCAAGGGCCAATTCTCCGCCACAGCCGACATCGGTTCCAAGCTCAAGACGGGTGTGGTGAACGACCTCCCCCCCATCGACACCTGCGCGCTGGCCATCCAACTCGGCGCCACCTACGTGGCTCGTTCATTCTCGGGCGACAAGAAGCAGTTATCAGCCTTGCTGAAAGGCGCCCTGGCCCACCGCGGAACTTCGATGTTGGACGTGATTTCCCCCTGCGTGACCTTCAACGATCATGAGGGATCGACCAAGAGCTATAGCTATGTGAAAGACCACGACGAGCCGCTGGCCGATGTGAGCTTTGTGCCCTACTTCGAAGATATCGCGGTGGAGTACGACCCGGGCTCAACCATGGACATCACCATGCACGACGGTTCGCACATCCTGCTTCGCAAAATCGAGGAATCTTACGATCCCACCAATAAGATAGAAGCCCTTCGCTTGCTCACAGAATCTCACGACAAGGGTGAGGTCATCACCGGCCTCTTCTACGTGAACACCAAGCAGGAGAATTTCCTCACTCTGCTGAATGTCGTGGATGAGCCCCTAGCGACTTTGCCGGAGTCGAGAGTGCGCCCGCCCAAAGAGGTCCTCGACGAGGTCATGCAGGGGCTCATGTGACGTACCTACCATCCTGAGCAAAGATCCCCATGAGCCTACGCTCGCCACGGTGTGTGAAGATGCCTTGGAGTGCGGCAGCGAAGCGGAGCGGAGCTGCCGCCTTGCGCTCGGCAAAAACAGGGCGGTAGCTGTCCGTCGGCTGACGGATACCACACCCCAAGGCGCTTCGCGCATCTTCAGGGCGGCGAAAGGTCACCGTAGTTGCCCTCTAATCCAACACTCCGTCCTGGTATTGAAGGCTGCCGTCGGGGATTAAGCGGGACAGCTCACTAGAATTCGAACTTCAAAGCCAACTGACACTGCCGGGGCCCGATCGCCGTATAGTTGATCACGCCGAAGTTGGGATCGCCCACGTTGGTGTCCGGCGTGCCAAAGACGGGATGGTTGAAGGCATTCTCTGCCTCCAGGCGCAATTCGAGCTTCATAGCCTCGTGGCTGTGCGAGAGTGCAAAGTCCTTCATAATGGACAAGTTGTTAGTGAAGGTGAAGGGGCTGCGCACGCTTCCGATTGCCCGCGCTGAGGTGCCCAGGGTGTACGGTGCCGGAATTTGGAAGACACTCGGGTTTGCAAAGTAGTTGTTGATCCAGTTCGTTTCAGAGCCGCCGCTGCGCGCCGGCTTGCCGACGATATCGGCACGCTGCCAACCGTAAGTCCATATCGGAGTGCCCCCATTGGTGACCGCAAACTGAAGCGGCCAGCCGTCATGAATGGTCCACACACCGGCGGTTTTCCAGCCTCCCAAGATGAGCTCAAGGTACCAGCGCATGTTGCTAAGGAAAGCTCTTCCCCGTCCAAACGGAAGATCATAGGTATAGTTCAATTTCAACTGTTGCGGCATGTCGAAGGTGGAGAGGCTGCGTTCAAGGTAGGGCCGATTGGGATCCTGGAGGCCATAATTCACCGAGTTTTGGCCGTAAAGCGAAAGCCAGTTCACATTGGTGTCGGCGAGCGAGGAATCGTCGATGGACTTCGACCATGTGTAGTTCGCCTGGAGTTGCAAGCCGTTCGAGTAGTGCTTTTCGAGCGTGATTTGCAGGGCGTTATAGATGGAAGTGGCGCTGGGCGGCTCGTCAGCGGCCACGCCGGTGAACTGTGGGTACGGCAACATGAGCTGGAAAGCCTGGACCTGCGGGCTGGAGAGAGCGCTGTTGGAGTAGTAAGAGCCGGTGAGGACTGAGGCGAAGGGATTGTTGACGTAGTTGCCGAGGTTGCCGATTTCCGTCGGAGTCATGCTCTCAACCTGCGGCCCCAGGATGTCGAGACCATTGTCGCCCCCAAAATACAGGCGAGTTCCTTTCTTGCCGATGTACTCCACTTCAAGCAGCATACTGGAAGGGAGTTGACGCTCGATCCCGAAGCTCCAACTCTGCTCGTAAGGAGTGCGGGCCGCCGCCGCAGTACGGAGCGGTCCGACGGCCCCGTAGCCCACGTCGTTCAACAAGCCGAGGGAACTTCCCGGCGGCTGGATCAGCCCGTTCGGGAAGGGGTTACTGAGATGCAGCCAGGGCGTCGCGCCGTCATTTTGATAGGTGGTGATCGTGGTTGTGGACTGGCTAAAGCCCTGGGAGCCGTAGCTCAACACGCCGTTCGCTCCGGAGCGGGTCTGGCTGAAGTAGATGCCGTAACCTCCACGAATGACGGTTTTCTGGCCCAGCATATAAGCGAAACCGAAACGCGGCTGGAAGTCTCTCCAGTCCGTAACCCAGTCCGTACGCACCTTGGCACTATTGAACATCTCTCCGCCATGAAGTGTACCCAGCCCGGGCACGGAGAGGGGGGATACAACATTCGGATCGAACCAGTTCATACGATTGTGGCGCTCCGTTCGGGGCAAGGACACCTCGTAGCGCAGTCCCAGATTCAAAGTCAGTTTGGGGGAGGCCTTCCAGTTGTCCTGGCCGAACCAGGCATACTGATAGTTCTCTGTCGCGGGTTCGAACTGGATTGCGTAAGCACCGAAACCGCCCATCATCTCGCCCATCAAAAAACTGGCCATGCCGTCGCCGCCGCACACCGTGATGTCGGGGTTCGGGCACTGGGAACTGCCCAGGCTGCTGAAACTAAAGACGCCAACTGGAGCGTTCGACACAAGGTTGTTTTGCTGGTGCAATCGCCCCTCGAAGCCGAACTTCAGCTCGTGTTTCCCCTTGATCTTCGTGAGCTGCTCGGTGAGTTGGCCCGTGTCCTGGCCCTGATGGTAGTTGCCGTATTGATCCTGCCCGATGTCAAGTCCCCAACCGGGCGCGCTATAGTATCCGGGACCAATGAAAATGGCGGGAACGCCCAGCAAGCCGTTGGTATCAAGATAAGACGGGAAGCCCAGAGTGCCGAGAGGATCGGGGTTCAGGCTCTTGTCATAGGCCCAGATGGTCATCGAGCCGCGAGTAAAGCCAAAAGTGCTGGTCAAGAGCAGGGTAGGACTAAAGGTGTGCGTATCATTGATCGCGAACAGGTGAGAGGCGCCTTGGTTCGGTCCGCTCCCGCAGGGATCCGCGAAGTCCTTGAAACATTTGTAGGGAGTACCGCCGCCCCAACCATCCGAGTATTTGGCGCTGAGCAGATTCTTTTCACTGAAGCGGTGGTCGATCTTGAGGTCGAACTGGTCACCGCCGTCGGAGCTCGCTCCTGAGGCGATCCAGTTGTCGTAAATGCCTCCTGACGGCATATTCGGCATGGGGAAGAGGTTCATCAACTTCTCGGCAACCGGGTCGATCAGGTTTCCAGGAGCCTGCGCCAACTGGTAGGGCGTGCCGCTCAAGTTGGGATTGCCGGGACTGGCATAGACCGCGAGGTTGTTGAACGGGATATAGGCGCTGCGGTAGGCGCCGGCTGGACCATTCGCCGGGGTTTGGTACGTGCCGGTATAAGGATCATAGAGTTGTCCGGCAATCACGTTGCAGAGGCCGTTCGCATCGAACGATCCGCCATTGGCGGCGCACAGCTCCCCAAAGTCGCCGGTGCGTTCGGCGGCGCTGGGGACGCCCGCCATGTAGGTGCCCATACTGGAAGACCGGGTGCCGTCCCAGTCAAAGAAGAAGAAGGTTTTATTCTTGATGATTGGCCCGCCAAAGGTGCCGCCGTAGTTTTGCCGGTGAACGGGGGGAATAGGAGTTGGGGTTGGGGATGCATTGTTGAACCAGTTGTTGGCGTCGGTGATTTTGTTGCGAGCGAAATCGTAGGCGCTGCCGTGGAAGGAGTTGCTGCCCGAACGCGTGACCATGTTTACGACCGTGGCGCCGGTGAATCCATATTCGGCGCTGAAATTCGTCTGCTCCACTTTGAATTCTTCCACTGCGTCCGCGGACGGGGTATAGGTGACGTTGGTGATGCCGCCATTGGGCTCGAAATTGGTGATCGAAACGCCGTCCATCAGAATGTCGGAATTGGCGCCGCGGCTGCCGTTGGAGATGTAGTTCGTTCCGGTGTCGCTGACATAATTCGTGTCGCTCTGGGCGTTGATCCCCGGACCCAGTGAGACAAAGTCCAGCACATAGCGGTCAACCAAGGGAAGATCGTTTATGAACCGCCGGTTGACCACTTGGCCGGTCACTGCATCCTCGGTCTTAAGGTTCTGCACTTGGGCCTGGACTTCAACGGCTTGTTTTGTGGTGGCGACCTTCATACGCAGGTTTGCCGACACGTTCTCGCTGACGTTCAGCGTGATGCCGGTGCGCACCGTCTTCTCAAAGCCTGGCATCGCTGCGGACACGGAATACAATCCCGGCGGAACTGAGGTAAACAAGTACCGCCCCACATTGTCCGTGGTGGTGGCGAACTGATAGCCCTTCTGCTGATCGACAAGCGAAACCTTGGCCCCCGGGATTATCGCCCCGCTTGGGTCGGTAATTTCCCCGCTCACGGTCCCAAAATAGCCCTGGCCGAAAAGCATCGCGGGCATCGTCAACAGCACGGCAAACAGGAGTCCGCGGAGAAACCTCCACGGCTCGCTAGATACGTAACTTGGAGTATTGACACTCATGGTTCACCTCGTAAAGGTTTTCGGCAGGGCCTCACATACGTAGAGGCAATGGTCGAGGTTATTCGCGAGGTCGGGCGGGATGCACTCCCATTCTTCGTCCGGAGCCTCTTGGGCGATGGCCGCGGAGGCTTCGTCAAGAGACAGCGCGGGCGCAGCAGCCCGCAGCACCACTACCGGACGGTCACCGTGCTCGATGACAAGTTCGTCGCCAGCGCACATATGATCCAGTACCGCAGGAAAATCACTCGCCGCTTCCGCGGGCGAGATGTGGATCACACGGCTTCCCATGCGCTTATTATACCAATAGCCGGGCCGGGGGGGAGGTGTCACTGTGCGACTCGAACGCTCGCGCCTGTTTAGCCGCCTTCCTTCTCCACGGGAAACCCCGCCGCTGTCCACCCCCGCCAGCCGCCATCCACCGAGACAACGTTTTGATAACCCATTTTCTGTAGATTGTCGGCGACCAAAGCGGAGCGGTACCCACCGCCGCAATAAAGGAGAATCTCCGCCGCCCGGTTCGGAAACTTCTCTTCGATGTCACGCTCAATGATTCCTCTGGAGAGGTGTATGGCCCCAGGGATGTGGCCGGCAGTCCATTCGTGGTCCTCGCGGACGTCAATGAGATGGAATTCCTCTTTCGCCTCCAGCCTTGTCTTCAACTCCGTGATTGTGGTCTGGCGGATGCGTTTTTTCGCGTCATCAACAAGCGCCAGAAACGCAGCAGAGTGTTCTTTGGCCATAGCATAGTCCTCCAGTCGTAGCCTTCTCCCTGGGCTGAGCGTTACCCATATCTTTGGCTAGACATCGGGGCTGCCCAAGTTGGAAACATAGCCCTCTCCCTTGGGGAGAGGGTGTCCGGCGACGGCGCTTTCTCCGACCGTCGCCGGACGGGTGAGGGGTTGCTTCCGTTCGCAAGCCACGTGGTCCAACTAAAGCTTCGCATCAGCTACAGACTCCGGTGTCCGTTCTTGGCATCCCGCTGCATCGCTCATTTCTTGGCGCAGTCGAACGTGAACTCGAAGGCTCCAATTCCACCCCCGGGCGCCACGTCTGCCCGCTCATCCTGCTTTGGACACCCTTTTCGCTTGAGAGAGATAAAATTCCGCCCGGGGATGAGTGCAATTGCCACCATGCCGTCCGTTCCTGTTTCTCCCTTCACATTCTCGAGGAGTTCTCCGTTGGAAAAGGTCGCCTCAATGCCAACTCGATCCAAAGGCGCCCCGGCGTTGTCAGTGACACGAAAGAGCACAGGCTTGTGAAGCATTTTCTGGGGCTCGTATATTTCCTGCGGAATTAGAATCAAGTCCTGAGTTGCCGAGGGCGCAGAGTTCGTCAAATCGACGTGCCGGAATACTGCCGTATCCTGCGCGGCGCCCTTGTGGCGAGCCGTAACCCAGTAAAGGCCGGGCGGAAGAGTGGAGAACGAATACTTGCCATCGGGGTCGCTCTCGGTCTGGTCCACCAGATGTTCCAGCTTGTCGGTGAGCGAAACAATCGCCTCGCTGATGGGCGCATTATCCGTGGTGTCGACAGTTCCGGAAATTTGGCCGCGCGAATCGGGGGTGGGGGGAGCAAGCTGAACTTCAATCGTATTGCTTGAGACTTCCCCTTGCCAGACGTTCGCCTTCAGGTCGCGGTGAATTTCCTCCGCGTTAGAATACTCAGCCTTGTAGGTCAGCGTTAGCCGGTATGCACCCCAGAGTGGTTTCTGAACCTCGGATAGCGCGGGCGTCAGGCGAATCGAAGCCTTTTCTTCGCAGTCCTCGCCCGGCGCCAGTCCGACCAGGGCCGGCTTCGGGAGGCCGGCGCTTTCGAAGACTTCCGCTTCCGGCAGATGTGAGGCGCCAACCTGCTCTGTGCTCGCTTGCTGGAGCTGTACGGTCAATATCGACCCGCCCGTGGACTGTGGACCCGTATCCTCCTCGAGCAGCCGCATGGGCGGTGGAAGTTTGGCTCGCACATGCCGGTAAAGCCAGAGCCTTTCACTGCCTGCATTGTGGAGATGCAAGGTCACACGCGCCGGGAAGGGCGCTACGACAGTTTGCTGCTCGATCGAGACGATGAGCTTGAGAGGCTCGTCTGCTGCGGCTCCTTGAGTGCACACGATGAGGGGCGCGAGTAACACCAGGGCCTTAATCAATCCAGCTCCAGATGTCCGAGATATTCCCATGGTTACAGAGAAAACAAACAAATCCCAGGCGCCCAGCACCTATTCGGGACCAACATCCATCATACCACTACCGTCTCTCCCCCTACCCTTAGAGCGCGGCATCTCACTGGGCTGCCGGAGAATTCAGGGCTCAGCATCCGTGGGTCTCACCCACGGCTACTCAAGGCGCTCCCCTTCGGGAAACAAATACATCATCCATGCTACAATCAGTATTTGGATTCGGTGATGAAGCAAATTCTTGTGACCAACGATGATGGAATTCAGGCGCCGGGATTGAAGTGTTTGGAAAAGAGCCTGGCGGCGGTGGGTGAAGTAACCGTGGTGGCCCCTGACAGGGAGATGAGTGCCAGCAGCCAAGCCATCAGCACGCACACGCCGCTGCGGGTGCATCAGGTCGAGAAGGGGCATTACGCTGTTTCGGGCACGCCCGCGGACACGGTCATCATCGCTCTCTACTACCTTCTGGCGCAAAAGCCTGACCTGGTGGTTTCGGGCATTAACCCAGGAGGCAATCTCGGGGAAAGCGTGGTTTACTCGGGCACTGTGGCGGCCGCCATGGAAGGAGCGCTGCACGGTGTTCCGTCGTTTGCCATGTCGCTGGCCACGCGCAAGCACCTGGATTTTTCGAGCGCCGCGGCCTTTGCCGCTCAACTGGCCGCCAAGGTCCTGGAGGAGGGCTTGCCCTCAGGCGTCATGCTCAACGTGAACGTCCCGCGCGGCGAGGTCCGCGGCGTGCGGCTTACCCGTCAAAGCCAGAAGATTTCGCAGAACTTGATTGTGGAAAAGAAGGACCCGCGCGGGCAGGCCTATTATTGGCTCGACGAAACCGCAGAACTGTCCGAGGTCGAGCCGGACTCCGACTATGCCGCCATCCTGGCGCACGAGATTTCCGTTACCCCACTCCACATTGACCGCACACACTATCCCAGCCTCAATCACCTATCCTGCTGGCTGCCTGCCCTGGCGTTGACTGTGAACAAGTAGGGACTTGTATGAGCAACAATCAGACATTGGCAGAGCAAGTGGCTGTGGTGACCGGCTCGACTCAAGGGATTGGGGCGGGCATCGCGCGGCGGTTCGCCGAGGCCGGCGCTCGGATCGTCGTGCATGGCTTGAAAGGCCATCAGCTTCAGGGAGAGAATCAGGTCAAGGAAATCGAAAGTTCCGGGGGCGAAGCTCTGCTGGTGACTGGGGACCTGAAAGAAGAGGCTCACTGCCGCGACCTGATCCGGCAGACCGTGCAACGCTTCGGCCAAATCGACATCCTGGTGAACAACGCGGGAGTTTACACGCGCGGCAGCCTGGAGAACACCTCCGTGGCCCTTTGGGATGAAATCTTCGCCACCAATCTTCGCGCGCCTTTTATCCTTTGCCAGGAAGCCGTCCCCTTCATGAAGCCTCGCGTTCGCGGTTGTATTATCAACATCGGGTCTGTAGTAGCCTATATGGGCTTTCCGAACATCATGGCTTATTCCGTTGCCAAGGGCGGTCTGATGACCTTCACCAAGAATCTCGCTGACGCGCTCAAGAAATACCGGATTCGAGTGAATCAGATAAACCCCGGTTGGGTCCTGACCGAAGGCGAACATCACACCCGGGCGGTGCTCGAAGGGCTGGGCGAGAATTGGCTGGAGGAAGCAATCAAGACGCGACCCTTCGGCCGTCTGCTTCTGCCCGCGGATATTGCCAACGCCGCCCTCTTCTTCGCCAGCAATGAATTGCTCAGCGGCGCCATCCTTGACTACGACCAAATGCCGGCCGGCGCACCCAGCGTCGCCGGGACAATCCAGGTGCCTAAGAAATGACCGTGAGAAAAGGGCGTTAGCCTCTGTTATTCACCACGGCCTGGAGGTAGCCTTCCACCATCTTGGTGAAGCTGCGGACAAGTGGCGGGAGTTCGTGTACCGAATAGGCCGCAGCTTGCTTGATGGCTTCGGCGCACGCCAGGAGGTCGCTGATAGAATCAAGAGATTTGGCGATCGGGTATTCGACTCCAACCAGGAGGGTAGGATTGAAGCGCACGAAGTTCTTCAACTCGCGCTCGACTTTGTCAGTGGTGGACAGGACGCCACGTTGTTTCTCGCGAAACATGTCCCAAGTGGGTCCGGATTCCGGAAACCCCTCCAGGGCGTGCTTGTGGCCCACGTATTCGAGTTCGCACCCCAGCCACTCCAAATCCTGCGCAAGTTTAAGCAGTCTCGGCTCAGCCATGACATTTCATTTTAATATAAGGTGTGGACATAGGGGAAAGTCATCCAGGGTCAGCCGTCCGTTGTCCGTTGTTCAAACAAACGCAGCAGGTGAGGTAGCTCACTTGATGAATCACTCTTGGCCCGCTGCGATACAATCTGGAAACACCTCAGGGGCATTACTCCGAAATACAACAGATATGAGGGTGTGAACAAATCGCGCTGTAGGGGCGGCCCTTGTGGCCGCCCTGGGGCAACCACAAGGGTTGCCCCTACAGCATCCTGCCAAAACGTGATTTTTTCACACCTTCATAGGGTTGCGTGAGAGAGACGGCGCTTTTAGCTTGACACGCAAGGAGCTTGGGGTATGCTCTGGAGCGCGGGATGGTAATCGATGCTTCAGTGTGAAGTCGAAAGACGACAAGACTCAAGGATCCATGTGTCAGGGCGGGTGAGGTGTGTCTTCGGCTGTCGATTTGTGCTGCTCGGTCTGATTCTGGCCGGGGCCGTGGTGGCGCGTGCCGAGGGCCAGACGGGAGCTGTGGCTGATGCCCAAGGGCAGGTAAGTCACGCGCTCTCCACGCGCGTGGTTGCTTATCAGATTGAGGCGCGGCTCGATGCGGTGAAGAAGACGATAGACGCAACGGAAATTCTGACTTACCACAACCTCACCGGCCGGCCCTTGGACACTTTTCCTTTCCACCTTTATTTGAACGCCTTTCAACCCACCTCAACTTTCATGCGCGAAGTGCGCCTGTACGGGACACGCGGGGCGGACCCCGAGTCCGGCTGGGATAAAGAGCATTACGGCGCAATTGAAGTGAAGTCGTTCGAAGTGGTAGGACAGGGTGACTTCACTAACCGCCTCGAGTTCATTCAGCCTGACGACCACAACCCGGACGACCGCACGGTTGTCCAGGTGAAGCTGGCGAAACCCGTCGCACCGGGCGCCGACATCGTTTTCAAGATCGCGTTTCACGACCAACTTCCTGAGGTGCTGGAGCGGACCGGCTACAAGCGCAACTTCTTCATGGTGGCGCAGTGGTTTCCCAAAGTGGGCGTGTGGTGGCACGACGCGTGGAATTGCCACCAATTTCATGCTCTCACGGAATTCTTTGCCGACTTTGGCACCTTCGATGTGAAAGCCACGGTGCCGGAGAACTACCTCGTCGGATCGACGGGCGACCTGATCTCAACGGTTTCCAATCGTGATCACACCAAGACGGTCACGTGGCGCGCCGAGGACATCCACGACTTCGCGTGGACGGCCTCACCGGACTACAAGCTGATTGAGGACGCTTGGACGGGCTCGGCCGCCACCGTGCACATCCACCTGCTGCTTTCACCCGGGCACGAGAGCTCCATCCGCCACTACCTGCAAGTGATCAAGGGCGCCTTGGATCGCTTCGACAAGTGGTACGGGCCTTATCCTTACGATCGCATCACCCTGGTGGATCCGCCCCAAGGCGCAAGCGACGCAGGGGGCATGGAGTATCCCACCCTCATTACCTGTGGAACAGGCTGGTGGGTACCCGAGGGTGTACGCCTGCCTGAACTGGTCACCGAGCACGAATTCGGCCACCAGTATTGGTACGGCATGGTGGCGACCAACGAATTCGAAGAAGCTTGGATGGACGAGGGGATCAACAGCTACACCGAAGCCAAGGTGATGGAGTCACTCTACGGCAGGGGCACATCAGCGTTTGACCTGTGGGGCATGTCGGCCTCCGATGCTGATGCCTTACGACTCGAGTACCTCGCCCTGCCCGATACTGATCCGCTGCACCGCTTCGCCTGGCAGTTCATGAACAGCAACGCCTATGCGGCGGTCAGCTACGGCAAGACGGCTACATTGCTGCTGACGCTCGAGGGCATCATTGGGGAAGACACCATGCGGAGAGCGATGCACACCTACTTTGTGCGCTACCGCTTTACTCATCCCACCGGCGCGGACTTCATCAAGACGATCGAGGAGGTGTCCGGCCGGGACCTCGATTGGTATTTCCAACAGGCGGTCTACGGGACCAACGTCCTTGACTATGAGGTGCTCGCCATCCGCTCCGATCCACTCGACTGGTTCCGACAGCCCACGCCCAAACCCAAGAAAGGTGTGACGCTGTATCGCGATACGGTGCTCGTACATCGCAAAGCCGACTTCATCATGCCCGTCGATGTCCAAATAATGTTTGACAACGGCGACCAGACCATCGAGAAGTGGGACGGCCGCGATCGCTGGGTGCGCTTCAGCTACGACAAGAAAGCCAGGGTGATTTCGGCCGAGATCGACCCGCAGCATTCGGTGCGGCTCGATAAGAACTTTTTCAATAACAGCATCACAGAGGAAGCAGACCGCGGGGCCACCCACAAACTTTCCACCTACTGGCTATTCGCTACCCAGTACATGGCACAGTTGCTCGCCTGGCTGGCCTAGAAATCGGGTGATCGGCAGATCGGGTGATCGGGTGGACAACGGATCGGGAGATCGGATGAACGGGGGATCGGATTGCCGGATGATTGAATGTCGCACCGCGGATGTTTTTTGCTCACCCGATCACCCGATCTCCAGATCCCCCGATCAAGTGGTGGGGTTCTAAAGTGAGCAATCCGAACAAGAGTCCATTCGTTGCCGGCGCGGGCCTGGTGTGGCGGCGCCAGAGTGTATTGTGGTGGATTTTCCTGGTCAATTTCGTCCTGGCGGGCATGGGCGCGGCCACGTTTATGAGGCAGATTAGTCCCATGCTCGATCAGAGCCTCGAGAGCCAGGTCTTCGTGCGTAGTTTCAACCCCATGGCATTATCCACTCTGCTGATGGAAGCGCATGGGGTTTCTTCTGCGGGGATGGCTTCAGCCTGCCTCATTTTGGTTTTCTTCGTTTTCATGCTCTTTGCAGAGGGAGGTCTTCTCGAGGTCTACCGGCTCGATCGAGGGCTGACGAAAAGCGAGTTCTTCGAGGCCAGCGGCCGGCTTTTTTGGCGATTCGTGCGCCTGTTCATCATGTTGCTGATCGTTCTGATTCCTGTCGGAATCCTAAACAATCTGACGACGCGCTCGTCGCACGCCATGGATGAAAGATCTCCCAGCCCCCTGCCGGGCATCTGGGTCAGATTGATCGGACTGCTCCTCGTGTTGTTCCTGATGCAGGCGGTTCGCCTCTGGTTCGACATGGCACAGGTTCAGGCCGTGGCAGAGGATCAACGGGCCATTCGCCGCACGCTAGCTCGCGCGTTCAAGATCACCTTCGGGAATTTCGGGTCGCTGTACTGGATTTACTTGCGCATTAGCGTTGTGGCGTGGCTGATGATGGCAGTGCTTTTGTGGACCTGGGTGAGGCTGGTACGGCCAGAATGGATCGGCGTATCGTTCCTCCTCACTCAACTGACGTTGCTGAGCTGGTTGGGAACCCGGCTATGGCAGCGCGCCAGCGAGACGGTCTGGTACCATCGCAGAATTCCGGCGGCCGTGAAGGAATCCGAACAACCCACCCCCGTGCCCGCTCTCGTGCTGGCGCCTGAAGCCGAGGCGCCAGACTTTAGCATTTAACGGGAATTGCCGGTCCAGGAGCCAATGGATTTCCGCCTGCGCGGGAATGACGTGACTTTGGACGGCAACCTATTCGTCATCGTCCGTATATCGGGGCTTCCTCGACCAGAGCGAACTGGTTGCGCGATAGGTCCAGTAGTAGGGGTTATCGCGCCACAAGTATTGGCGGTCTCCCAGGAAGAAACGGCGCACGGCGAGGGTGAGGCGCCGGCGATGGGGTTTTTGCAGGTCTGAAATCGCCGGTTCCGGGGCCGAGCAGTCATCCAGAAACAGTAAAGCTGCGTTCCCGTCGGTCACGCTCGGCATGCCACTAGCGGGACGCCGGATGGCCTGCGGCCGTGGCACCGATCCGATGCCCGCAACACAGCCGGCGCTGGAGAGGTCATTCACCACGGCACTGCGCTCCCGATCAATGAACCGGTCAATGCGATGCGTCAGGCTCAGGCGCTTCTCGTCCACAATGATAGTGGTATCGTGCGTGGCGGCTGCGAGCCAGACTTGCGTGTCCAGTCCAGGGAAGGAAGCCGGCCAAATGCGAATGTGATGCCGCTTGGAGACGGTGTTGAGGGTCTTTTGAAATGAGAGAGTGGCCGTGTTTCCACGGTAAACGAGCGGGGCAATCGGGGCGGTGGGGTCCGCCTTCATCGCCAGGAATGCCGAATACATGTGGGTGAACGAGCGGCGAGTCAACGGCTGGACGGTTGACCAGCCCGCAGCCAGAAACGCGCCCTCCACCTGCTCGCGCGAACCAACAAAGACCAAGTGGATGATATCACCCGCTAATTTTTTGTTCGGTAGGTGAACTTCCTCAGGCTGCGCCGCCACCCACTCAGAAAGCTCCGGAGACAATGGCACGAGCGGCTCGGGTGAATGCGCGAAGTCATCCGGCACTTGAACCCGCACCAGCAACTCGGTTCCGCTGGGGAACTCAATTTCCGGATCGGGCAGGCGATAGAGGAGCATCTCGGAGGAAATAACTGCTGCTGCGCCTAAAGGGGTCGCGGCTAAGTGTGTATAGATCTCTCCCCCGGCACCTGTCAATCCGTAGGCCGAGCGCGAAACCAGCAATGTCCCTGGACGATACCACAGACCGTTGAGCCAACTGTAGGGGTGGCTTGCCGCCAGCACACCTTTGATCTGATCCCCGCTCACCTTCTCCCGCGCGTTGTCCACCCCTTCCAGGGATACGGTGCACTCGAGGGCGGTTCCGTCCGGCAAGCGGCATCCGTCAAATCCCAACTCGAGCTTCGCCCGCTCGCGCAGTATGCCGAACCGAACCGAGGCCGATTTGGTCACCGTTCCGGTAACGACGCTGCCGCTGGGAAGAAAATCGACGCCCTCGCGGAGCACCGGGCCGATAACCTTGGCGTCGAAGCGCGTACCCACGTGCGAGTAACTCGCCACCGGCGTCAATAGACGGATAACCATCATTTGGCCGCGCTCGCCCGCCAGCGCGCACCTTACCCCCGAAAACGACAATAAGAGGCATACCATCACCAGCACGCGACTGTGTTTGGCGCTCGAGATTGGCTGACGTCTCATTTGTCTAGGCACGCGAAGTCCACGAAGCTACGCGGCACGCCGCGCATACTACCACAATACTGATCAGCCCATCAACGGCATAATGATAACGACAGTAAATGGTGGCCAGGTAAACCAGGCCCGCCAACCCTAAGGCGCAACGTCCAAAGATCGGCCGGCGTGGCAGTGCGGCGCCCATTCCAAGCGCCGAGGAGAGCGCCACTGCCACGTGGCCACTCGGCAGAACACTGGTGGAGATATCGAAGTGATCCAGCAGCCAGGCCGTGATGCCCCACGCCACTCCCTTGTAGTGCGGAAGATCAACGCCCGGAAATCCGATGCGCGGCGAGATTATGGGAACGTAAGGCAACAGAGCATAGGCGGTGAAAGTTCCGGCGAATAAGAACAACAGGAAGCGGGGAGCCTGCGAGCGCTCTCCGCACGCATACAGGATGCCCAGACACACAGGTGGAATCGTGTAGAGCAACAGGTAGATCGTCTCCAGTATGGCCGGAAAGACGGGGCCGGCGGACTCCATCCAAGCTTGCAGATGCGCGTCATAAAGGAGCAGCCGGTCCCATCGAACGAGCTCCGTTTCGAGAGCCACGTTGGGCGGAGCCGCGAACCATCCCATTGCCCAATACCCAACCAGTATCAAGGCCAACGGCCACCAGTCGCGCGCCACCGCAACGGACTGCCAGGTCGATCGCGACTGCGCCTGCCAAATCGCCCAGAGCGCTAGCGGGATGGATGCCAAAAGCAACAGCGGTCCAAGACTTAAACGCCTCACCAGGCCCAAGCAGGGAAGGTAGGCGAAGTAGGCTATGGCAATCTTTTCACAAGCGCGCAGGGCGGTACGGGTCTTCGTTCGGCGTAGCGCCGCGAGCGGCGTTGCGAGGACAGAATTCATTCTTGTTTAGACCGGACAGTCTCAGGCAGCGAAGGTACGTGTGTTGGCAGTCCGCACCGTTGCTGGGTGTCGCCCCAGAACGCCCTGCCGCAACTGCTCGTAACAGGTCAGGCCAGGCTTTCCGGCTTGCCTTCCCGGCGGTCCTCCATTATACATGCAAGGGCCTTTGCGGCGACTGTCATTCTGAAACTCAGAGCTGAACCTTCTGAAGGTACGACGCGACGGACACGTCCCAATCAAGCTCCTCGGCCACCTTCTGGCGGAGCGATTCGGCAGCCTTGGGCTCTCCGTGGACCAGAAACGTCTTCCCCGGAGGATGGTGAAATTGGCGCAGCCAGCCCAGAATCTCCCCGTAGTCCGCATGACCGCTCAGGTGTTCGAGCGTTTCGATGCGCGCCCGGACGTGAACGTACTGGCCATGCATCTTGACGGGTTGACCCGTCTGGATGAGTCTCCCGCGCGTGCCCGCCGCCTGGAAACCGACGAAGAGGATGGTATTGCGATAGTCAGGGAGGCAACGCTCCAGGTGATGAACGACGCGCCCGCCGGTGGCCATGCCACTCGCTGAAATGATGACCATGGGAAAACGCGCATCATTCAATGCTTTCGAGTCGCCAACCGTCTTGTCAAAGTGGAGGTCGGGTGGGGAGAAGGCTTTGATTCCCTTCGCTTCCAAGGCTTCTGTCTGGAGGTCGTAGTCCTCCTCGTGACGCCGGTAAAGGTCGGTGACATCGATAGCCATGGGGCTGTCCACGTGGATGGGAAGTGAGTGCATCTTACGCAACTCGATGAGCTCGCGCAAAAGGTAGAGCAGTTCCTGCGTCCGCCCGATCGCAAACGAGGGAATCACGACCGTGCCGCCGCGCTGAGCTGTCGCTTCCACTATGGAAGCGAGGCGCGGGCCAACATCGTCGCTGGGGTGCAGGCGGTCGCCGTAAGTGGACTCGAGCAGCATGTAATCGAACCCATCCTCCGGCACCACGGGCTGGCGCAGAATAAGTTGTGGAAAACGGCCAAGATCGCCGGAAAAGAGGATTCTCTTTACCGCCCCGTTCTCGCGCACGGTGACCTCGATCATCCGCGCCCCCAGGATGTGCCCGGCGGCTAAGCAGCGCAGCGTGAAATGCAAAGAAAGCTCGAGCGGCCTGGATTCGTCGATGGCGCGGAACGACTCGAGCGATTTCACCGCTTCGTCGTAGGTGTAAAGAGGCAGGGCGGGATCGTGTTTGCTGAACCCCTTCTTGTTGGCATAGGCCGCGTCTTCTTCCTGGAGGTGGCCCGAGTCCGGAAGCACCAGCTTCGACAAATCCACCGTGGCAGGCGAACCATAAATCTGGCCTCTAAATCCCTCTTTAACCAGCCGCGGAATGTAGCCCGTGTGATCGAGGTGTGCGTGCGTCAGGACGAGCCATTGAATGCTCGAGGCAGGAATCGCCAATGGGTTCCAGTTCCGCAGGCGAAGCTCTTTTAGCCCTTGGAATAGCCCGCAATCAATCAGCAAGCGCTCGCCGCCCGCTTCGAGTAAGTACTTGGACCCGGTTACCGTGCCGGTGGCGCCGAGAAAGGTTAGGCTAGACATCACTGACTCGCAGTCTGTGGTAGATCGAGGAACCTCAACTCAGGCATAGGGAAATCTTTCCGATTGTCCGTGGCCAGAGTGAGGTCGAAAGCGAGGGCCACTGCCGCAATGATCACATCAGGGAGGTCGATGGTCTTTCCTTTTCGTCCCCACTCATACTTCAGGGCTCCCGCCCTTTGAGCTACTTCCCAGTCGATTTCTATACACTCCAGACCGTGAAAGAACTCGAGGGTGTCATGCTCCTCGCCGGGTCTCACCCCCGCATACACTTCCGCTACGTTGATAGCACAGCAGGCTAAAATGCAGCCATTTTCAGAAAGTTTCAGAAGTAAATCACGCCTGTCCATCCTGCGACGGAGTGCGTCAATGATTACGGAGCTGTCCAAGAGAACGGTCATTCGCGGTCCCTGGTTCGGGTGCGTTTCACGGATGCACGCTCCGCCTCGCGCCGAATTTTCTTGACCCAAGCAGCAGCGCCACCTTCCGCGTCAAGCTCGGGGTGTTGGGCAGGATTCCAAATTGGGTCGGGTCTTCCCAGGATTTCAAGCAGACGCCGGCGCTTTGCCTCTTGGCGGCTAGTATCAGCCAGTCGAGCCCGAGCGCCTTGCAGCGATTCCGCAGTCATCTGCTGTCCAAACCATTCATTTAGGATCTGTATGGCCTCTTCTGGTGTACGTATCAAAAGGGCGTGGTCAGCCATCATAACTTGGGAGCTCATGAGAACTCCTGTAACACGGGGTTAAAAACCTCAAACCCATTCCGTATTACGTCGCGGTGCTCCAAGTCATCCGAGTCTTGCAATTTAACTCACCCTCTACTCGCTCTGCCGTTCGACGACAAATACCATACTCACTAACGAGAGCGCCTCCGAACCTTCGACCTCCTGCCTCAACTCAAGCAAATAGGACCCTGGCACCTCAAAAAGGCCCGTGTGAAGCGCCCAAATCGATTGCACAGGACCAACCTGGGTGATTGAATCCCGCCAATTTCCTCGAATCTCCCGCTGCCGAGGGTCAATCACTCTTAATGTCACTGTGCACGGCTCGTCTACAATAATCTTGTAGTAGGCGAAGAATAGTTCAGGCTCCTCCGGAGTGGGAGGAACTATGATCCTGTCGAACAGACGGTGCAAGGTCACTTTCCTACCCGGTTCCGCGGCCACGGTGGCCTTTTCGCAAAGCAGGAACGCGAGTAGCTTGCACTTCCCCATAGCGGAACAATACCACACGCCGGACGTGGCATCAAATCACCACCGACTCCTGGTACTCCCCAAACACCCTGCGCAGGGCGTCGGAAATCTCACCCACAGTTGCATAAGCCTTAACAGCCTCGAGAACAGCGGCCATCAGGTTTTGTTCGGAGCGTGCGGTCTCCTCCCCATAGCGCATGGACCATGTGAAGATCCCGGTGCCCCTGATGGCATTCTCTTCATCCCTATAATTCTTGACTTGATAGCCTTCCTGGGCCAACAGGGCACTGAGCCAGTGCAAGGCACAATAAAAGAGAGCCGTGACGGCCTAGTCCACGAATTCTCCTTCCGATAATCTATGGGTATCGAGAAAATTCCGGTTATGGACCGCCTTCAGCCGATGCTCTTCAACAGTTGCCATGCTTAGCGTTTGAAAACGAAGGCTGTTGTCTCTCCTTCGAAGTTCTCACTTCCGGCAGGGGCCAGCTCAACATTAAAGTCAAACGGAGTTTCGGGGTATTGGATCAGCATTTCCCACTCTGCCTTATAAACAGGGGAACGGTCTCTCCAATCCGTAGAATCAACGAAGGTCCAGACGTGAACGACAGGGTTGTCAGACCTGATGTAGACTGCCCACACCTTGGGAATGCCCTCGACCAATTTGACGAATTCTTCGAAGGTCGCCTTGGTTAACCGTGCAGAAGCGGTCGACGCCTTATCGCAGAGAAGAAATGCGGGACACTTGTTCGTAACCATACAGAAAGCATAACAGAACACGGGGTGGGGCCAAACCACAACTGACTCCTGGTATTCCCCGAAAACCCTGCGCTTGGCGTCTGGACTTTGGCCTGGTTAGCACCTCCGTGTCCCCCGTGGCCAGAAGATCCTCAACACAGAGGTCACCGAGATACTCCGTCTGCTCCGCGTTAAGGCTTGAGGGGCACGGGGGGCACGGGGAGTTTCGTTTTGGTTGCGCCCAGCAGCCGCACTGCGGACCCTCAGTTTCTATTTAGTTTTGGGCGCAACTCCGCGGGCAAGAAGGGCGGAGCCTTCTTATGAATCATTGCATGGCAGTTAGCGCAAATAAGTTCAATATCCCCAAGGGCTGTCCGCGAGGCTCGCCTCCTGCTCCCAAGTGGCTCAACATGGTGGGCGATAATAAACGCCTTTCCAACTGGCCCATAGGTCTCCTCAAAGCTGAAACCACAGACCTCGCAGCGGTAATCCGACCCGGCCTTCTTCGCTTCGATGAGGGCGCGGTTTCTCCGACGGAAGTTAATCTCTCTTCTTAGGGTTTCTCCCTCGATGACCTCAGTCGTGCTCAGGGTCGCTTCCCTCCTCTCGCGGGCACGATCTACTTTCCGCTGATCATTTTGGGAGAGCGGGCGGACCGCATACAGTTGCGTGTCCCCGACCCGAACTCTTACGGATGGGAATTCGTGATCCCACTCGACCGAAATTAGATGCGGCCATGGGTCGCCACGCTCACCTTTTACAGGAGACCTCCGGTCAAACACGTAACGTTTTGAGACGCGTCCTTTCCCCACAATCTGCGGACCCTGCTTGACGTAAATTGTGTGTCCCACTTTTATTCTGTAGGCAAACGTCTTGAGGCTATATTGTTGCGGCGGTGAGAGCTGCGACCAGCGCTCCTTGGGCTCGCCTTCGGGGTGCTTCGAAAGATCAAAATCCATGCCTTCGTACGCTATGGCCGCGACGCCATTCGCGAGGCATTGATCCCACATCTCGAATCCTTTGTTGCCATCTCTGAATGCTATTCTCCAGGCTTGCATGGCCGCTCTCCTAAGGATCAGCCCACGCCGGTCATTCCCGCGAAAGCAGGAATCCACTTTCTGTTGGGCTGGTGTGGACCCCCGCTTTCGCGGGGGTGACGACAACGGCGATCTTCATCTGTTCGGGGGGCGCAGGAGCATGGATACTCTTTCCAACTTTCGCCTGCTGAAACGACTGCCATCAAAGTGTCCCCATCGGGCCGGGCTAAGTCTCGCGCATTCGGTAGATTTCCTCTAACATTTCATCAATGTCTTCATCCTCGGGAAAACCCCCGGCAAACACAGAGATGTCCTTCACCGGGCCCACGCCCTGCGCCTGTGCCAGTTCTTGAAGCGTCTTTCCCTCAAAAAAGCTTCGATCCCGAAGCAGTGCCATACAGTCATGCTTGCGCTTGCGGGATCCGCTGTGCTTTGTCATCGGTCGTCCCTCACACTCGCTAGCTAAATAACCACTGACTCCTGGTACTCCCCAAACACCTTGCGCAGGGCGTCGGAGATTTCGCCCACGGTGGCATAGGCTTTAACGGCCTCGAGAATAGCGGGCATAAGGTTTTGGTCGGAGCATGCGGTCTGCTCGACTTGGCGCAGCGTCGTTTGAACGCGCGAGGGGTCGCGACGGGCGCGGAGCTTCCGCAGCCGCTCCACCTGGGCGCGTTCCACTTCCGGGTCAATACGAAGTATGGCCAAGGGCGCCGTGCGAACGGCCTGGAAACGGTTCACGCCCACCACCACACGCTCCCCTCTTTCGATCGATTTCTGGTACTCGTAGGCAGCCTGCTGAATTTCGCGCTGCACGTAGCCATTCGCAATGGCGCGGAGCGTTCCCCCCATGGCGTCAATCTTTCCCAGGTATTCCCGGGCGCATTCTTCGATTTGGGAAGTGAGCTTCTCGATGGCGTAAGAACCGGCCAGCGGATCAACGGTATTCGTCACACCGCTCTCCGCGGCAATAATCTGCTGGGTACGCAGAGCCACGAGCGCCGAGGCCTCCGTGGGCAAGGCCAGGGCTTCATCGCGGGCGTTGGTGTGAAGCGATTGCGTCCCGCCCAGCACCGCCGCCAACGCCTGAAGCGTCACGCGCACGATGTTCACGTCCGGCTGCTGGGCGGTCAGGGTGGAGCCTGCGGTTTGGGTATGGAAACGAAACATCCAGGAGCGGGGATTTCGGGCCTTGAAGCGCTCTCGCATCAGGCGCGCCCAGAGGCGGCGCGCGGCGCGGAATTTGGCGATCTCCTCGAGCAAATCGTTGTGCGCATTTAGGAAAAAAGAAAGGCGGGGGGCAAAGTCGTCTACCGCCAGCCCACGCGCGACGGCTGCCTCAACGTAAGCGCTAGCATTGGCCAGCGTGAAAGCCACTTCCTGGACTGCCGTTGAGCCTGCCTCCCGCATGTGATATCCACTGATGGAAATGGTATTCCATTCCGGCGCGCAGTCATGACAAAAGGCGAAGATATCGGTCACAATGCGCATGGCGGGGCCCAGGGGATAGATATACGTCCCGCGCGCGATGTACTCCTTCAGAATGTCATTTTGGACAGTACCCGAGAGCTTGCCGAGCTCCGCGCCTTGCTTTTCCGCCACCGCGAAGTAGAGCGCTAGCAGAATGGCCGCGGTGGCGTTAATGGTCATGGAAGCAGAGACCCGTTCGAGGGGAATGCCCTTGAATAGGGCTTCCATATCCTCGAGCGAATCAATGGCCACGCCTACGCGGCCCACTTCCCCGCGCGAAAGCGGATGGTCCGAGTCCAAGCCAATTTGGGTGGGCAGATCGAAAGCTACGGAGAGGCCTGTCTGTCCCCGCTCTAAGAGGTAACGGAAACGCTCGTTAGTCTCCGCAGCAGTCCCAAAGCCCGCGTACTGGCGCATGGTCCAGAGCCGGCTGCGATAGAGGCTGGGATGGATTCCACGCGTGTAAGGGTACTTGCCTGGGTTTCCGGCTTCGCGGTCATAGTCCCAATCAGCGAGGTCCTCGGGAGTATAAGCGTTCTTGACGGCCAAGCCGGAGGCCGTGGTGAACCTCCCTTCCAGTTCGTTGCCCTTGTCCGAAGCCATTGCGCTCCGCGTGAAGATTCGAAAATCGAAATTCGAATCCCGGATCTAAACTACGATTTTCGAGTTTCGAACTTCGAATTATCTGATGTTTCGGGCCTTAGCAAACGAGTAAAGGCTGAAAATAATCAATAGCACTGTGAAACTCGAGTAGAGAACGAAATGCACCAACCCACCGGAGGGAGACTTAACGTACTGCTGCCATTCCGCGAAGGAAACGGTGGCCCCGGCCGCGGCCAGCACCATAAATGCCAGTCCCACAAGCACTTGGAAGAGACGCTGAGCATTGCGAAATAATTGTCTAACCAAGTATCCGAGTTTACTCAATTCGTTATCCGGCGATCTCGCACAGTAACACAAACATCACCCAGCTATCCTAACTCAAAATTTTGCGCCTTGACACAGTTTTGCAGTGAATCATACAATGGGGGCGTTGGAAGGCATGGTGACTCTTGGAGCTGGATGATAACTTCAAACGTTTGATCAAAGAGTTGGGCGACGCGATCAACGAGTCCTTATCCGAATCGGATACCATCGCAGAAGTTCTAGGGCGAATTCGCGCTTCCGGATATGATCTTTTTCTTGTCCTGGAAGTGACGATCGGATTCAACAAAAGGGGCGAGACTAATCTCATCCACCGCCAAAAGCTCAATGCCGACCTGCGCGAGGAACCCGTTTTCCGGCTTACCACGCAAGATGCTCAGTTTCTCAGGGCTCTCAGAATCAGCGTCGAAAAAGAAGATTCGTAGAGGCGGCCTTACGCCGCCATGTTTCTACTGCACCAGCCCGTAACCAACTCCCTTGACACCCACCGAAATTCGGGAATAGGATTCACTCATGCCTTCCCCTGCCATACGGCCGCCTGCGGTTGCGGGGCGATTTTACCCTGGCCGAGCGGAACTGCTGGGGCGCCAAATCGATCAGTACCTTGGTAACGAACCGGAGAAGATCTCCGGGGCTGTCGGATGCGTAGTACCACACGCGGGCTATATGTATTCGGGGCACGTGGCTGGAGCGGTCTTCGGCAAGCTGCCCAAGCGCTCCACTTACATCATCCTCTGCCCCAACCATACCGGCCGCGGCGCGCCCCTGGCTATCATGTCCAGCGGCGAGTGGTTGACTCCCCTGGGAAGGGTGGCGATCGACTCCGCCATGGCACACCTGCTGCGCCGCGCCTGCCACTTACTGATGGAAGACGCCGAGGCACACCAAGACGAGCACTCACTCGAAGTCCAACTCCCCTTTCTTCAGCGCAGCGTTGGTGAGTTCAATTTCGTTCCCATCGCTGTTGGGACGGGCGGGTATTCCGCGCTGGAGAGTCTCGGCCACGGCATCGCGCAGGCTGCACGACCCACAGCCGGCGCCGTCATGGTCATTGCTTCCAGCGATATGAACCATTACGAGCCGGACGGCTTGACCCGCGAGAAGGACCACAAGGCAATTGAGAAGATCCTGGCGCTCGACCCACCAGGCCTTTACGAGGTGCTGCGCCGCGAAGACATTTCGATGTGCGGTTACGGTCCCGCCATCGCCATGCTGACGGCGGCCAAGGACCTTGGAGCCCAGCGCGCCCAACTCATCAAGTACGCAACTTCTGCCGATACCACCGGCGACCGCGATGCAGTGGTTGGTTACGCGGGGATCATCGTCTCGCTGTAGCGCGGACCCCCGGTCTTGGGGTCCGCGGCTTTTCCTACGAACGCGCCTTCACGCCAGCCAATTCTTCCAGAAAAGTGACGACTGCGGCATAGTCAAGGTCGCCTTTCCCCTGGGCTTTGCAGGCGCCATACACTTCCTTCACCGCCGCCAGAGTGGGCATAGGCACGCTGAGTGCGTAACCGGCTTCCATCGCCAATTCGAGGTCCTTGTGCATCAGCTTAAGCGGAAAGTAGGGAGTAAAATCGCCCTTGAAGATGAACGGCGCCTTGAAATCCGTGAGTCCAGCGCGAGCCATGCTGGACTGAAGGATCTCATGCATCGTCTCCGGCGCCACGCCGGCTTTGGCGGCCAGGACCAGACCCTCGCAAAAGATCTCGAGCAGGGTGGCCTGGATGGTGTTCTGGGCCAGCTTGGCGGAAAGTCCCAAGCCATTTGGGCCACAGTAAATGTGCTTCTTTCCCAGCACCTGGAGGATCGGCAAGGCGCGTTCAAATGCTTGGCGGTCCCCGCCCACCATAAAGGTCAGCTCACCCTTTTCCGCCCCGTGCTTGCTGCCGGTTACTGCGGCATCCAGCCAACTGGCCCCTTTCCCGGCCGCGTGGCAGGCCATCTTGCGGCTGACGGCGGGACTGATAGTGCTCGAGTCAATGACAATCGCGCCGGAAGCCACGGTCCCGAGGATGCCATCTTTGCCAAGCACAACCTCTTCCACCGCCGCGCTGTCCGTCACGATGATGATGACGAATTCGGCGTCCTTGGCCGCCGCGGCAGGGGTCGCAGCAACTTGCGCGCCCGTCCGCTTGAGTGGTTCTGTCTTTCCGGCGCTGCGGTTATAGACCGTCAGCTTGTGTCCAGCCTTGAGTAAGTTGAGGGCCATGGGCTGGCCCATGATTCCGAGCCCGATGAAACCAATCGTGTGCGGCATGCTTCCTCCTAGCTAAAGTACCACCCACCATTCACGTTAATGGTCTGGCCGGTGATGTAACCGTTGCGCGCCAGCATTATTGCTACGTCGGCCACTTCCTCAACCGCCCCGAACCGCCCCAGCGGAATGAGATCTGCGCGGGCCTTCGGATTAGCAGCCACCATTTCAGTATAGACGAGAGCGGGGGCGATGGCATTCACCGTAATGCCCTCTTTTGAGAGCAGCGCCGCGTAGGAGTGAGTGAGGCCCAGAATGCCTGCTTTGGAAGCAGCATAGTGGGGGCCTACCACTCCGCCCGTTTGCGCGGCAGCGGAAGAGAGATTGATGATCCTTCCCCAGTGACGAGCGCGCATACCTGGGAGCACTTGTTGTGACACCAGGAACACGGATTTCAGGTTTGTGTCCAAAAGCTCGTCCCAGTCTTTCTCCGTAATCTCGTCGAGCGGCTGGGGGCGCGTGATCCCGGAATTGTTCACCAGAATCTCCACGGGTCCCAATCCTCGCTCGACGGCTGCCACCAACTGAGCGACCTCCACCGCCCGGGATACGTCGGCCCGGATGGCCAGGGCTCGACGTCCAAGGCCCCTGATGCGCTCACAGGTCTCCTGGGCCGCGCTCTCTTGAGTGAAGTAGTTCACAGCCACACCGGCGCCCGCCTCCCCGAGGGCCAGAGCGATGGCGCGCCCGATGCCGCGGCTGGCTCCGGTCACCAGAGCAATCTTTCCGCAGATGTCGTCCATAAATCAGGTGTCAGGGGCTGGGAAATTCTAAATTGTAAATTCTAAATTATAAAACTCCCAGCCATCGATGTTCGCATTAATTGCCGAATATCTGGTCGGCGCTTGGTTCCCCAGCCCTTCACCCACTCGTTACGTAAAGGCAGTTGCATTAGATGAGAGTCTTGAACTGGGTAATTCACTATTTATAATTCATAATTTACAATTTAGAATTTCCCAGCCCCTAGCCCCTTCGTCCGAAGTCCAACCAGACGCGCACATCGCGCAGGTTATTGTCCATGTAGCCGATGTCCACCGTATCTCCAAGCGTCCGGAAGAACGAGTAGGAATCGCTTTCCGCGAGGTATCGCGCGGGGTCCATCCCCAGAACCACGGCGCGCGAAATGGTCTGGCCGTCAGCGACCGCGCCGCTGGTAGGGCTGTTGCCGTCCCGCCCATCCGTACCTGCACTCAAAACGACGCGGGGCTGTCCGGCAATGGACTGGGCGGCGTAAAGTACGTATGCCTGGTTCCTTCCCCCGACTCCTGGTCCTGTGACGCGGCAAATTACTTCGCCGCCCGCAATCAGGCAAGCCGGGCGCCCCGGGTGAGCCTCGGCCAGCGCTTTGAGCGAGTTGAGTTGCGCCTGGGCCACTTGTTGATAGTCCGCGTCCCAGGGGTTGGAATCAATCTCGGTTTCAAATCCGAGCATTTCGCCGGCGTCCTTGGCCGCCTGGACGGCGTTGCGATTCGAGAGCAAGCAGAGGTTATGGGAATTCGCCAAGCGCTTATCAAGAGGCTTGGGAGTCTCCTCGAGGGTGTGCTCGAGGAAGTGTTTGCGGATGCTGGGTGGGAACTGGGGCAGCAGCCCGTTTTGCTCCGCCAGAGCGTATGCCTGCTCCGCCGTTGACTCATCCGGAAGGGTGGGACCCGATGCGACCATGGAGAAAAGCTGCTCCGGCACATCGGAAATGTATACGGTGAGCTGCTGCGCGGGGTACGCCCGAACGCCCAGGCGCCCGCCTTTCACGGCTGAGGTGTGTTTGCGGAGGACGTTAATCTGCTCGATGGGCAAACCGCAAGTAACCAGCACGCGGTTGAACTCGCGCAGGTCAGAAAGCGAGACAGCAGGATCAAAAGGCAACTCGAAGATCGCCGAACCGCCGCCCGAAACAAGGAAGATGACGGCGTCGTCCGGTGTCAGATTCGAAACCAGCTCCAGGGCCGCGCGCGCTCCCTCGAGGGTTCCCGCCTGGGGGTAAGGATGCCCCCCCAGGAAGTAGCGAAAACGATCCAGTTTCTTTGCCGGCTCTCCCGGCGAGACGCAGACACCCGCCTCGATCCGGCCGCCCAGGATCTCATCCAGCACGGCCACCATGCGGTTGGCAGCTTTGCCGAAAGCTACCACGCGGGGAGGACGCTTCAAGGAAAACGAGATTTCATCGGCTTCGAGCACCTCGCCTTCGCGCTTCAGCCTGGCCAACATCGCCGTACGTAGATCCAAGGCAGCCATGGCGTGCAGAAGAATTTGGATGGCGAGTTGTTTGCCGTGCGAGTAATCAAGATTGCTACGCACGGCGGATTGGGCAGCTTGGCTCATTGGAGTTTATCCAAAGCCTCCACGCCCGCCCGCGCCACTTCCACGTCCTGGTCCTCGGTGCCCGCGCTCACTCCGATTCCACCCACGCATTGGCCGTCCACCAGCAGTGGCAGGCCGCCGCGAATGCAAGTAAGCTTCCCGTCCGTCGCCAGCGGCAAGCCCAGAGAAAGGAATACGTTGGGTTCGGCAACCGAGGGCGAAGGGCCTGTGGCTGCGCGGCGCAACGCGGCGGCACGGGCCTTGGTGAGGGCCACCTCGACGGATGAGAGCTTGGCCCCATCCATGCGCGCGAAGACAAGCAGATGACCGCCCTCGTCCACAATGGCGATGTTTTGGGGGACCTTGATCTGCTGGGCTTTGTTTTCAGCAGCGGCCAGGATGGCCCGCGCTCCCTCGAGCGTCAAACGAATATTGTTGCGTGTGAGCATGACTCCATTATTGGGAAGTGAGCCAAGAAAAACAAGGGGCGGGAACAGGTGTCAGGTGTCAGGTGCCGGGTGTCAGGTGTTTGGCTGGGGGCTGGGCAATTCTGAATTGTCCGTTCTCCGCGTATTCAGCCAATTCCCTAGATAGGACCCTGAACACGAGCAGATCAAATGGCAAGCGGCAAATGGCAAATTTCAAATGTTCTTCCATTTGCTATTTGCCATTTGAATTTTGAATTTCTTCAGCCCCCAAGCCGCCCCCAGCCCCTAGTCCCCAGTCCCCAGCAAGACTACAATGTGAACGTTTGATGCCACATTTTCCCGGCGAGAAACGTATTATCCCCAGGGAAGGGTTTTCGGCCGGGAGGCCAGCCGATGGATGTGGCATCAATGGAGGGAGCGGGCGGCGTGCTCAACCCCAATCCGAGAGTCATCATGGGCGACGCTGAGCCAGATTTGAATACGGCTGGGTTCGAAGGTCTCTTCCTCAAACACTACCCTCGCGTGGTAGGCCTCTTGTACAGGTTGCTGGGTGACCGCGGGCTTGCCGAGGAGTTGACTAATGACGTCTTCTGGAAGTTGCACTGCCAACCCTGGTTGGCGCAATCCGATGGCAACGTCGGCGGCTGGCTTTGTCGCACGGCTACGAACTTAGGGATTGACCACCTGCGCGCGCTGGCTCGGCGCAGACACCACGAGGAAGCGGCCGCGCGCCACTTGATGGAAAGCGGCGTCTCTCCCGATCCTCTGGCGGAAGTCCTTAAGGCCGAGAGGGCTCGCCGCGTACGCGCTGTCTTGGCCAAGCTCAAGCCCGCTCATGCGCGAATCCTGATCTTGCGGGCCAGCGGCCTTTCCTATAAAGAACTTGCGGATTCGGTAGGGGTCAAGATGGGGACTGTCGGAACGATGCTGGTGCGCGCCGAAGCAGCGTTCCTGAAGCGCTTTCGGCGAATGTACGAACACGAGGAGGCATTATGAATTGTCTTAAGGACGGAACTTTGCGCGCTAAACTCGATGGTGAATTGACGGAAGAGGAGTTACGGGCAATCGACCAGCACCTGGCAGCGTGCGCAGCTTGCCTGCTCAGACTGGAGACTCTCTCCGCCAATGCGGAACGCGTCCGAGCAGAGATGGCGACGCTGGCGCCCGGCCCGCACGAAGGATTCAGCGACGCCCCATTCGCTTATGCACACTTCCAGGCCGAGAAACGAGCGGAACCTCGACCGGCCTCGATTTTCAGCCGTCTGTTTTCGGCCCGGTGGCGGCCTGCCTGGGCAGCCGCTGCGCTGCTGGCGGTTCTCGTCGCATCCTTCAGCTTCGCCCCCGCGCGCAGTTGGGCCCAGCGCGTGCTGGCCATGCTGCGCGTACAGAAGATTGCAGTGGTTCCCATTGACACGCAAGCGCTCGAGGGCTTGCAAGGTGGCAGAGAGTCAGGGAAGATGATCGGCCAATTCATCTCGGACAACATCGTGGTCACGATGCGCTCCGACCAGCCCCAGGTTGCCGCCGATGCGACCCAAGCTGATCGACTCGCGGGATTCCAGGTTCGCCTTGTGGGGGCGCGTTCGGATGCCCCGAAGATCACTGTCGAGGGGGAGCAAGGTTTCCAGATGACCCTTAACCGGGATCGTCTGCAAGGCATCCTGGACGAATTTGGGCGCAGCGACCTGCAACTGCCTTCCTCCGTCGATGGAGCCCTGGTTGCTGTGCATATTCCCAAGGCTGTGATGGCTGTCTACGGTCAATGCCCTCAACCCGGAAAGAACAACTCGCAGAAACCGCCCACGGTCGCCGATCTGGCTGGCTGCGTAATGCTGGCGCAAGTGCCCAGCCCGACGGTGAGTGTCCCCCCGGAACTCAATATCCAGCAGTTAGCGACCCTGGCCCTCCAGGCGGCCGGCATGAGCGCCCAGGACGCACAGGCGTTCTGCGATACTGTGGATTGGACCTCCACGCTAGTGCTGCCTATCCCGCGAGATGCAGGCTCGTATGAGACCACGAATGTGGATGGCGTCCAGGGCACCCTCATTACCTTGCGCGGGTGGGGTCGTGGGATGCCGGGGTACTCGCTCTTATGGGTAAAAAGTGGCATCATCTACTCGCTGACCGGCTTCGGCAGCGCCGACCAGGCCGCGCCGCTGGCGGATTCACTTGAATAGCAGGATGCTGAAAAACCTGACCGTGGTGATGTAGCGGCGATTCTACATCGCCATAACCCCAATGGTTCCCACATCGCCATGGCGACGTAAAGTCGCCGCTACACGTTTTTCAGCATCCTGATAGAGGTCGATTCACTGCAACCTGTGGACAGCAGCGCCATCCGGACGCAGGGGCTTCGGAAAGTTTACGGCCAGAAGGCGGCCGTACGGGGACTTACGCTCGAAGTCCAGCGTGGCGAAGTGTTTGGTTTCCTCGGTCCCAACGGGGCAGGCAAGACGACGTCGATGCGAATGCTGTTGGGCTTGGCTGCTCCCAGCGAGGGCCACGCGCGAGTGCTCGGGCGGCCGGCCGGAGATGTGGCCATTCGCCGCAAGATTGGCTTCCTCCCCGAACACTTCAGTTTTTACGATTGGCTGACCGCCACTGAATTGCTCCGATTCCACGGGCGGCTTTACGGTATGTCGCCGGCCGACCTGCGCCTCCGCACGCCTGCCCTCCTGGAACTGGTAGGCCTCACCGCCCATGCCGGCAAGCGTCTGCGGGAATTCTCCAAAGGGATGTTGCAGCGCATTGGCTTGGCGCAGGCGCTACTGAATGATCCGGAGCTGATCTTTCTGGACGAACCCACCTCAGGCCTCGACCCCGTGGGCCGGCGCCTGGTACGAGATGTCATCAAGGCGCAGCGCGAGCGGGGCGCCACCGTATTCCTTAACTCTCACCTCCTGAGTGAAGTCGAAATCACCTGTGACCGGGTGGCATTCATCAAGCACGGCGAGGTTCTCGAGACGCGCGATTTGCGCGGCGTGCGAGGGGAAGCGGTGCGCATTTCAATGCGTGCGCGAAAGCTCACGGAGGAAGCTATAAATGGGCTTTCTCAGTGGGTTTCCTCAGTGCATTTAGAAGGGGAGCGCCTGAGTTTCACCATCGCCGGCGCCGAGGTCGTGCCGGAGATCTTGCGCTTCCTGCTGGGGCGCGGCGTGGACATCTACGAAGTCACTCCCCTGCGGACGTCCCTCGAGGAGCTGTTCCTTCAAATCGTGGGCACGGACGGAGGGCTGTAATGGGCGCCTGGATCATGGCGGGTGTAACCTTCCGTGAGGCCGCGCGAAAGAAAGTGCTCTGGATGGCCTTGGCGGCAGGCGCGGCGTTTCTAAGTCTGTTCGCAACGGGTCTGTACTTTCAGTTGAAAGACCTGCGCCCCCACACCAACTTGATTCTCGAACGTCAGGGAGTCAGTGCCCTGTTGATGGTGGGCCTCTATGCCGTGGATCTGATGGCGGTGGTCATGAGCGTGCTGACTTCAGTGGACACCCTCTCGGGTGAGTTGGCCTCGGGCACCATCCAGGCCGTGGCCACCAAGCCCATCTCGCGCTGGGAGTTGTTGCTGGGGAAATGGCTGGGGTTCGTCGGCATGGTAACCGCCTATGTAGCCCTGATGGTGGGTGGGATCACGGGACTAACCTATTTGCTGAGCCTGCATTCATTGGGTGGAGTTCTGCCCCATCACCTCCTGCGCGGAGCGAGCCTGATTTGGTTGGAGTGCGTCCTGATGCTCAGCCTGACGTTCCGGATGGGGGCAAGCTTCTCCACTCTGACGAATGGCGTGGTGGTGCTCGGGCTGCACGGCATCGCCTTCATCGGCGGATGGATCGAACAAGCCGCCGCCCTCACCAACAGCCCTCGCGCCCTCAACGTGGGGATCGCCGCCAGCCTTATCATGCCCAGCGAAGCCCTGTGGCGCCGCGCCGTCTTTGAGATGCAATCCCCAATTCTGAATGCCCTGGGCTTTTCGCCCTTCAGCGCCGCCTCAGTGCCTAGTGAATACATGATCCTCTATGCCTGCTTGTATCTGACCCTGACCCTCGCTCTGGCCGTCCGCCGCTTCTCCCAGCGCGATTTGTAGGGGCGGCCCTTGTGGCCGCCCTGGGGCAACCACAAGGGTTGCCCCTACAACGTCCTGCCAAAACGTGATTTTTTCACACCTTCTCGTCCACGGGCGTAAGGAAAAACCGCGGACCCCAAAACCGGGGGTCCGCGCTACCGTAAGAACTCAAGGACCTGCGCCCGCGTGGGAGCGGAGTCTGCACCGCCCAGGCCGAGGGTCGCAAGCGCACCGGCGGCGTTGGCAAAACGTGCGGCCTCAGCCAGGCTGTTGCCCCAGCACGTGGCGGCGAGAAACGCGGCCGCAAAGCAATCGCCTGCGCCGGTAGTGTCCACGGGATGCACCTCGAAACCCGGCGAGGTGAAGGAACCTTCTGAAGATTCTACGAAGCAGCCCATCGCTCCCAGCTTGACGATGACTGTCTTCACTCCCAGGCTGCGCAAGCGCCGGGCGATAGCTGCGGGCTCAGATTCCCCAGTCAACTGCCGCCCTTCCTCTCGGTTGGGAAAAATGAAGTCGGTGTAAGCGAGGGCGGGCTGGAGAAGCGTCAGCCAGCGGCCCTGCAAGTCCCAGCAAATGTTCACCGAGGTCAGGCAGCCCAGCTCGCGGGCGCGCTCGAGCGCACCCTCGAGTGGCGCGCCGTCGAAGGCCGGCAGGGCAAAGGCGCTCGCGTAGTGAAACACTCGCGCGCCCTTCACCAAATCCCAGTTCAAATGGCGGGCGGAAAAGTAGGCATTCGCGCCGCGAAAGTGCAGCAGGCGCCGCTCGCCACTCGATTCGACGAGCACCACACTGGCGGAACTCTTGGCATCTGTGATCGTGACGATGTTCGAGTCATCGACGCCTGCGGCGCGCACTGACTCGCGAAGCATTCCTCCCAGGCGGTCTTCGCCCACGGGTGCAGCCAGTGCCACACGAACCCCCAGGCGGGCCAGAGCGATGGAAGTGTTAACGCCATTTCCCCCGGGCCCCAGGGCCACGTCTTCCAGCCGCTGGCTGGTTCCTGGTCGAGCAAGCCCATCCACCGGCCGCGCCAGCACATCCGCCACGGCATTCCCTGCGCAGAACACTTCGCATTGCGGACTCATGAGTCAGTTGCCTCGATTCCCTCGAATCAAAGTAGCTCACGCAACGCCGAGGTCGTTTCTTCTTTGCGGCCTTGGCGTGCTTTGCACCTTTGCGTGAACCTTTTTCCTCCTTGGATTATTTCACACTTTAGGAGAGAGACCGCAAGCCGGCCGACCGCACGAGCTCAGCCGCAGCGATATCGCGCACCGCGATCTCAAACAGCATCCCCACTAGCCGCGCTCGACTTTTGTCCAACCGCCCTCGGGTGAAGCCACCCAAGCGTTGCCGTGCATGTCTAGCCACTCGCCGAAGGGCTGATCCGTCTTCGGCTCTGAGCCTAGCCGGAGCACGTTCCCATCGAGATCTTCGACCTGCATCTCGTATGCCCACGAATAGTTCGTCGGTGGGTGGCGGATTTTGGCTCCCGCGGCGCGATACTCCTCGAAAAGGGCCTCCGCGTCGCTTACACCAATCCAAGCCCAGCTCCCGGGATGTCCCTGGTCGCCTTCGCACAGGAAAAGGTGGAAGCGGCCGCGCGAGACACACGCAAAGCCCCCATCGCCCCAATCGAGCTTGAACCCAAGCACGCGCACGTAGTAGTCGATGCTGGCGGCACCGCTCCGAACTCGAAAGATCGGATTCCCTCCCTCAAAATTGACGGCGGCGGCGTTCGGTGCATCTGTTTGCGACATGGAAGAGACTCCCTGTTCACGATAGCCTAACGCGGCCACAGCCACCCGAAAGTGGCCGCTGTCAGGAGGGCGTAGATCAAACCGTCCACCGTCGCCTTGATGGTGATGCTCCAGGCGCGGCGGTACCAGATCGACATCTGCCACAGGGCCATCGAGTTGCCGATGAGCGAACTCACCACAAATACGATCACCGACGACAACAAAATCGGCAGCCACAACAAGTGCAATCCTGTCATAAAGCCCTCCCTTAGTCCCTATGCGTAGCCCTGTCGAGTTCTATGGACTGGCTGGATGTGCAGGCTCATTCACCGCACGCTATGGGCACATTATAGCCTATAATCTCCGCAGCGGTGAGCGCAGACGTGCGCGCTCACAAAGACTTACGGCTGTCATTCCGAGCGGAGCGACCCGTCGCCCGAAGGCTTTGGGCCGTAGGACGAGGAATCTCGCTCTGCGTCCAGACGGATTGCGGAAGAAAGGACAAAATCATGATGCGCAAACTTTGGTTTACCTTCGTGGTGCTTTTACTCATGGCCGTTTCCTCGGCCGGAGCTGAGCCGCAGCCGTACCGGAGCTTCAAAGTCACCGTCTACATTCCCGTGCAGGTGGTCGAGCGCATGGACCACGATCCTGCTTGGCTGGAATCGAGCTGGTCGAGCATCAGCAGCCGCTTGCACGTGGACGAAGTTTTCATTGAAACCTATCGCAGCGGCGCCAGCGCCGATGACGCCACGGTTGACCACTTGAAGCGCTTCTTCTCGTCGCACGGCGTGGTGGCGGCCGGTGGCATGGCGATGGAAGGACCGGGCGGCTTTGGGCAGTTCCGCTCGCTCGACTATACCGACCCCAAGGACCGGGACCTCGTAGCCCGCATGTCCGCGCTGACGGCGCGCCACTTCGACGAGATAATTCTCGACGACTTTTTCTTTATCAACACCAAGAGCGACTCCGACATCGCAGCCAAGGGCAAGCGCACTTGGGAGGAGTTCCGGCTTCAGTTGATGGACGACGTGTCCCGGAATCTGATTCTGAAGCCGGCGAAGGACGCCAATCCCAACGTGCGCGTCATCATCAAATACCCCAACTGGTATCCCTCGTTCCAGGGATTGGGCTACGATCTCGAGCGCGAACCGCAAATATTCCCTGAGATCTGGACGGGCGATGAAACGCGCGATCCGGAGATCACGGACCAACAACTACAGCAGTATGAGAGCTACGAAGTCTTCCGCTACCTGGAAAACGTGGCGCCAGGACGCAACGGCGGCGGATGGGTGGATTCCTACGGCGTGCGCTACTTGGATCGCTATGCTGAGCAACTCTGGGACATGATTCTAGCCAAGGCGCCAGCCATCAACCTGTTTCAGTACTCGGACCTGGTGCGCACGGCGGAAGCGGGTGACCACAGTGCCTGGCAGATGCTGCCCACCTCGTTCAATTACTTTGAAATGCTGCGCGAATGCTGCGGCATGCCCTTCAGCCCGCAGGCGAAGGATCCGCTGGTGGCCGATGTGGCTGCTTACGCCCTGCGCCAGGTGGACCGGGTGGCGGGCAAGCTGGGTAAGCCGCTTGGCTTGATCAGCTACCGGCCGTATCACTCCAGCGGCGAGGATTTTCTGTGTGATATGGTGGGCATGATCGGGATTCCGGTCGAGATGTACCCGGAATGGCCGCAGGCGAAGACGGTGCTGCTAACGGAGGCGGCGAAGTACGATCCCGGCATCGTCTCGAAGATCGAGGAACACCTGCGCGCGGGAGATAACGTGGTCATCACCTCCGGCCTGCTCCGCGCGCTCGAAGACCAAGGTATGAGCCAAATTACCGATATGCGCCTCACCGGTCACGTCCTCACGGCCACCTCTTACGTGGCGGGCTTCGGCTCGGGTCCCGGCTCCGAACTCGCCGGCTCGCAGAATGCTATCCTCTTTCCCGAAGTCCATTTCTACACCAACGAGGATTGGGCGCTGGTGCACGGTCTGGCCGCCGGACGCGGCGTGCCGCTGCTGCTGACGGACAAATATGGGGCGGGAACGCTTTACGTCTGGACAATGCCCGAGAACCTGAACGATCTCTATCGCTTGCCTGCCAGCGTGCTCGACGCCCTTCGCAGACAGCTCGATCCTGGATTGCCCGTGAGGCTCGAAGGTCCGGCTAAAGTGAGCCTGTTTACCTACGACAACGACACCTTTGTCGTCGAGTCTTTCCTCGACCATCCCGTCGCGGTGCGCATCATCGGCAGCTTCGCTCAGATTCAGAACCTCATGACCAGCGTGACCTTGACCGGCGATCCCGTTGCCGCTGGATTCTTTTCCCCGCCCCGCTCCGGCACGGCTCAGGCGCCTCGCCAGTATGATTTTGACCTCCAGATCGAACCACACAGCTTTGTAGCCTTCCGCGGGCAGCGGTAGCGCGAGCAGGGCCCCAAAAGGGCAGTCCACCACAGCCCAGGCCGGCGGACGTGTGAAAAAATCAAAACAGCTCACACAAAGCCGCAAAGGCGCGAAGGGACACAATGCGGAATTCCTATCTCTGCTTTGCGACCTTCGCGTACTTCGCGCGTTTGCGTGAAACGGGTTTGTTCAACTGTGTGTATCCACTGGGCACTGAAATGTACAGCGTAGTTGAGGGCGTCAGCCACGCCTGAACTCCGCAGGACACAATGCCTGCGTCGTGTTGCAATTGGGGCGTCCAGGATAACTACAATAGCGGCTTTCGAAAAATGAGCCACTACTAAAGTAACTTGAACCCCGGCACGCTCCGCGGCATATGCTTCCCTTGTCACAGGCAGCACATGCCCCGCTAAGCATACTCGTGTCGAAGTTCCGGTTATAGGCGAAGTTCCCTTCCTTGCTGCTGAATTTCAATTCTGGGGAAGTACACCGTACCGCGTGATAACACCTTTCTTGAGTTCGATGAATTCGCACGAAACCCCTGCTATGTCTTTCATCTCGCGGATCTGCCAGTCGGTGAAATACATCCGCTTCAACTTCTCACTTGTGGGGACTCCGTATTTGAAAACAGACGGATCCGAGAGTGGCACCTCATAAGTATTGCAATCGACACCGAGGAAATCCTTGACCATCCGCTTCTGCCAGTCCTCAAGGTAGAGGACCACCGTTTTGACGCCGTTTTTAAGCATATCCTGCCTCCTTAGGAATAATATGCGCGCCGCTTCACGTACGTAACCTTCTGAAAATCGGGCCGAACGGGGTAGTTTAGAGTTGGGTTGAGAAAACAGTAATTGTCGGATCCGAGTGGAACCCAGGAAAGCGTACTCCGGAGGGACCGAATATACAAGCGAAAAGCGGGTAGTGGTGTCATTTGGAATCGGATTCCTCTCAATACACCAGTCATTCCCGCGGAGGCGGGAATCCAGTCCGTCGGAGGCGTATTTCCAATGGCTTGCGGGGTGGATTCCCGCTCCCCCGCCTTCGCGGAGGACAGGCTCCGCGGGAATGACTGTACCCATGAGTGTGCGTGTCTCGCAAATGACACCACTGCCGAAAAGCGCGAGCGCCGATTTCGTTTCGCCAGCAAGAGACGTATGGGCGACGTCAGACTTTTCCCGCGTCTGGTCAAGATATTGTTGCAGTTGTGACATACGTCAAGAAGTAAAATCTTAACTAAAAATGTGTTGACAAGCGTAATGACTGAGTGTCTAATAGTTGCGTTCAGGTAGAACTTGTTCTTCATTACAACTGAGTTGAGTAACGAATAGCGAAGCCCTGCGCCTATTTCACGAGGGCAAGACCCCGGGTCAACTACACGATAAACCAATGTTCCAACCCAGGCCGTTTGGCCTGCGCGGGAGCATAGTTATTGAATGTACTCACATATCCGAACGGATGTGCGCCAGCCTGGGGTGCGCAGCAGGAGAAATTGCAGATCGGCGGTGAAGTGCCGGGCGTTGGGGTGCGCATACATATTTGGCAATGTATCGCCACCTGCGAGAATCGAGAATCTTGGATGAGGTGCCAAGCGTGCCTAAGCACGTTTTTAATTGCCGGTTGACCCAATGTGATGGGGCCGACACGGAAACAAATTCCGTCGCTACGTGAAGATAAAATGACGCACACACAATGCGCTGCTCACAACGAAATCTGGACTCACGCCCAACGAGGACTTCTGCCACTATTTCTGGTTTGTGGTTTGTCATGCCTGGCGCAGACTCCTCCCCAGCCCGTCTGGAAGTTTGCCGTCTCGGGCGATTCCCGCAATTGCGGCGACATCGTTATGCCCGCCATCGCCGCGGATGTACTGAAGGACAGAGCAAGATTCTACTGGCACCTGGGCGACTTTCGAGCGATCTATGACTTCGACGAGGACATGGTTCCTCCCGCCCGCCTGCATCTAGAGGCGCCCCACCTTACCATCAGCTCTTACCTCGCGAAGGCGTGGCCGGATTTCATTGAGCACCAACTTCGTCCTTTCGGTACGCTCGAACTATTCCTTGGCATTGGCAACCATGAGACAATCTTTCCCCAGACCCACGAGGCATACCTCGCGCAATTTGAAGGCTATCTGAACACCCCACGGCTTCGCGCCCAGCGTGAACACGATAAAGACACGACCAGTGGGGCACGCTCCTACTTTCATTGGGTGATGAACTCTGTAGATTTCATCTCACTCGACAACGCCACTAAGAATAGCTTTGATAATGCACAAATGGACTGGATCCGGGCCCGTATTACTGATGACCAAAGGTCCGCTTCTGTCATTACGATCGTGGTCGGTATGCACGAAGCCCTACCAGGAAGCAAGGGGTTGAGCCACAGTATGTGCGACTCGCCTGAAGGAGTCGCGAGCGGACGCGAAGTTTACAACGTCCTTTGGAATTTGCAGAATGCTGGCAAGAAAGTCTATGTTCTCGCGAGCCACTCGCACTTCGTGATGGACGACGTCTATCGTACGCCGTACTGGAAGGATCGCGTGTTGCCGGGATGGATCGTAGGCACGGCCGGAGCGGTCCGCTATCGGCTGCCCCCGGGAATCACGAACGGGAGAATCGCCAAGACGGACGTCTATGGTTACCTGCTGGGCACGGTTCTATCCGACGGATCAATCCAGTTTGATTTCAAGGAACTTAGCCTTGATGATCTCCGCTTAGCCAACGCAGGGAAGGCGCCGGATTCGCTGGTCCGCTGGTGTTATGACGAGAACAAGGATCAACAGATTCCAGTGCCAGGGTCCTGTGGCGGCGGGGACTAGCCAGTTCAGAATTGACAATGTCTGTATATCGAAAGGAGTACCCTATGCGCTACTCGGGGAAAAATAAAGGTGTCAGTGCTTATTTCGTGGCAGGAACCTATGTTGTATTGATCGGATTCGACGCAACAGACGAAGCGCGAAAAGGCCTCTTAGGCTTTGCAGTACACCGCACGGACAAGACCGAAAACGAGCAGTACTGGCTCAAGGGTTTTCGCACTTTCGAAGCGACTTACAAGAACCCTCCCTCGGGCTCGCTGGTTTCCACCCAAGACCACCCAGTGCAAGATTTCGTGTGGAGCGACTTCACCGCCAAACCCGACCACAAATATGTCTACAAGGCGGTTCCGGTCTATGGCCAGCCCAAGAACCTGCAATATGGCCCGGCCATTGAGGTGGACGTTGCCACAGAAAGCGAAACAGGTTCAGTCCACTCTGTGTACTTCAACCGAGGCGTTATCGGCAGTCAAGCCTACGCTCGTGAATTCCACAACGCGAACCCCGACAACCTGACGGGCAAGGAACAAGACGCCGCCTTCGCGTGGCTGTCTCGCGGCCTTGAAGAGGCGATGATCAATTTCATGGGGCAGGCCGATGCTTCGGGCTTTGGACTCCGCGCCGCGGTCTACGAGTTCTCGTATGAACCCGCAATTGCGGCATTTGGCTCCGCGCAAGAAAAATGCAACAATGTCAAGATTGTCTACGACGCGCGTGTTCCCACTTCGGACCAAAAGAAGATCGCCGCTGCCCAGAAGCGGATTGCGGATGTCAAGAAGGCGCTGAAAACACATGGCCTGACCGATGTCGCTAAGCCCCGGACCGAAGGCGGAAACTTCATCGCGCACAATAAGTTCATCGTCCTCCTTGAGCGTGGCAAGGCACAAGCCGTGTGGACCGGCTCAACAAACTTCACTGAGTCGGGAATCTTCGGCCAGTCCAACGTGGGCCACATCGTACGGGACCCCGTCATCGCTCAAGCCTACCTCGACTACTGGAATCGCCTATGGGGCGACCCCGAAGAAAAAGAGATTCGTTCCGACAACGAGACTGTCAATCCTGCGCCTAGCGAATACCCCCCGGAATTTGGAGTCACGCCGGTCTTCAGCCCCCGCAAGGGATTGAATGTTTTGGAGTGGTACGCCGGGGCGATGGACCACGCCCGGCAGCTAATGTGCTTTACAGCAGCCTTCGGAGTGAACAAGGTGTTCTTGGAGGTTTTGGAAGGAAAGCAAGACCACCTCAACTATATTTTCCTAGACAAGTGGGGAGTAAAAAAGGAGCTGGCCGACCAGACCAAGAAGGATCTCGGGCAAGACGTGTACAACCAGGTGGCCGTGGGCAGCTTCCTGGAAAAGGACGTGCTCACAGAGTATGTCGCCCAACGCTGGGCGGCAGAGACACGCAATCCGATTTCGTCCTTCGTGCTCTACACGCACGGCAAATACATGCTAGTTGACCCCCTGGGGGATGACCCTCTGGTGATAACCGGTTCGGCGAACTTCAGCGATGCCTCCACGAAAAACAATGATGAAAACATGCTTATTATTCGCGGTGATAAACGCGTGGCGGACATCTATCTTGGCGAATTCATGCGCCTGTGGCAGCACTACCGCTTCCGCTACGTCGAGAACAAGATCGCCGAGCAAGGCGGCAACGACAAATACCAGCCAAACTACTTGGACCCGACGTCCGCTTGGTCAGACCCGTATTACAAAGAAGGCTCTGTAAAGTACATGAAGCGGAAGGCTTTCGCGGGCCCGCTGTCCGTTTCGGCGTAGTGCTCTCGCCGTCACATGTTGCAAGGTGTCAGCCGGCTTGGAGATCCGCAGGAGCAAGCGGTGGATCTTGGACACAACAAGGGAGCAATAAAGCTCTGGGTATACAAAGAGTACGCACCCAACTACCTGTGCGAGGACGACTCCTGGGTTGCGGCTTTCTTTAAGCCGGGGACTCTGAAGTGCCTGCGCCGGCTGACGTTCATGGGCTTACGAAACCAAGCTCGCACCGCCGGCGCCCGCCGGTAACGTAGGATTATATGGCAGGAGGATAATGCTATGCCCAGTCCTGAGGCCGCTGTGCTCACGCCGGAACAGTCCCGCGATCTATCCGGGCAGCGCAACACCGTTGCCGCGGTCCGCCAATTCTCCGATCACGAGCAACTCGCGCTGCGGTATTCGCAGTCCGGCTTGCCGTACGTGTCTGAGCATGCCGTTTACCTGACGACATACCTCAAGTCTCCGGAGGCGCTGAGTCTTGCCAGGCTCAAGCGACTCGCAGCCGACCTTTTTGAGTCTGCCTACCGGAGCGGGTTCAAGTGGGTGGCCACGGTTGCCGTCAGCTTCCCGCAGTGGAGGATTTGGACCAGCGGGGCCGGATCGTCGCTGGATGAGTTGTTCGAAGGTGAAGATGAACTGCGCAGAGTACTGGAAAAGAACCAGCCTCCTTACGCGTTTACCGGCGGGGATCTCCACTTTCACATCCAGGCGCGCGAAATGAAAAACGCGCTGGATGTGAAGGATTGGATTCTGGAGCAATTGGCGGGGATTGTGGATGCCGGCAGAACCACCTACGAGATCGGCGACAGCCTTCATGGCGGGCGAGTATACGGCGGGCGCCTGCTCCACGGCCTCATTGGCTCGGTGGATCCGGTGTGCTTCTCGGTCCGGGCAGTCATCGGGGATGAATTGCCCGAGCATAAAGGGGGCTGCTTCTGTCTCACCCAGCGATTCATCCACGACTGGCAACAACTGGCGGGCATGCCGGACATCGAGGTGGAGAACCTGATCGGCCGCGATCACGGCGGGAACATGGTTCTGAATGACGACGATCGCTGCCACGTCAAACTCGCCCGCGTCAATGACGAAGACGGTGTGAACTATCGTCTCGTTGGGCAGAGCCAGCCTTTCCGCAAAGGGGCCGAGGTGGACGGTGGCCGCGGCCGCGAGGAAGGAGTCTATCAGCTTTCCTATGCTAAGAGCGTGGTTGCCTTTGCGCGGATCCTGCAAAGCCTGGTCGGCGATAAGGAAGGTTACATCAAGTCGCGCCACTTCCACGTTTCGCATGCCGACATGGGCAGCTACTGGTACGTCCCCAGCGCGCCGGAACTGGGACTGCCCGCTCCCCATCCCTCGCTCAGCGTCCCCATGAATGAGTTCTTCAACATCCGCAGCTCGAACGGACACCTCTACTACAACACCAAGGACTATCTTCATCGCGTGGGCAACCGGGTCCCCGATCTCGACATGCAACCGATGTTGACGGACCGGGTGGTGGAATTGTTGGGTTACACCTTCAGCCGCTGGCACGATACCTGGTACCGGCGCCGGCCCGCTCCCGAACTCGGCCATCTTGCCGACTATGTCGCCGCAGGGGAGGTGGATTTGGACAAGCTCTCCTTGGCCGAACGCAAAGGCCTGGCTGTCAAGAAGACCCTGGAACTCCTGAGCAGCAAGAAACCGGGCCAGGAGTTCGATACGTACCGCATCCACCCCAGGGAACTCATTGTCGGGGCCGTGCCCGATTACACCTTGGGCTCCGGATACGAAGCGATGCGGTACCTGAACGAACCGGAGCAGGCCGAGGCATTCGTGTTGCAGCTAAACGAAGCTGGCGCGGCCGGGCACAACGTCCCGAACTACAAGCGAGTGCTGGAGCAAGGACTCGGGGCGCTTCTCGACGATGTGAAGCGGCGCCGTGCCGGCGCCCAGGACGCTAAGGCGGCGGCTTTCTACCAATCCGTGATCTACGCGCTCGAAGGCGTGCAGACCTACATGCGCAACTATTCGGAATTGGCAAGGAGGAAACTGGCCGCCATGCGCAGAGGCGCCCCGCAGGACCGCGAGAACCTGAAAGCGATTGCCGAGCGCATGTCGCGGCTTGCGACAGAACCTCCCAAGACCTTTCTCGAAGCCGCCCAGCTCATATTCACGCTGCACTGTTGCATGCACATCTCCGGCGAGTCGGTCTCCATTGGACGCCTGGACCAGTTACTCCAACCCTACTTCCATGCCGGCGAAATCACTGCGGACGAGGCCCAGGAGATCATTGACTGCTTCTGGATCAAAATGGACGAAAAGGTCCTGCTGAACCACCGCCATTTCAGCGATCGGCTGTCCCGCGGGTCCGGAGCCATTACTTATGAAGGGGGCGACTTTCCCCAGGGCGCCGCCCTGAACCAGTGGGTGCAACAAGTCACTGTGGGCGGCTACATCGCCAACGCCGCTGAACCTCCCGAAGACGCGTGCAATGACGTTACTCGCATGTGTCTGCGGGCGGCACGGCGTTTGCCGTTGAACGCTCCCTGTCTGTCGCTTCGGGTCCATGCCGGCACGCCGCGCGACATCATCGCGGAGGCCGCGGCCTGCGTTGTCTCCGGCGGAGGTCATCCCTTTCTCATCAATGACGATAAACTGATCGCCGGGTTGTTGCGAAGCGGAGAAGGGATCCACCCGGGCAAGTCCATCGTCAGCGTTACTGATGCCCGCGATATGGTCTGCGACGGCTGCTTCGAATCCCTGTTTGCGGGGAAGTGCGAGTTCGCTTTCTCGTATGTGCCTGTACCGGATGCCATCGAAATGGCCCTCAACCGGGGCCGCACGTATTCTGCGGCCGGGCCCGTCCATCTTACCGGCCTGAAGGCCTCCTTCCGTTCGAAGTCGCCGGAGGAGATCACCAACTGGAAAGAGTTTTATGAAATCTTCCTCAAGCACTATCGGTACAAATTGATTGATTTCTACAACGGCATGCTATCCCGTTACGGCAACCTCAGCCGGGTGTGCCCCAGCCCGCTGCTCTCGCCCCTGATCGACGGGTGCTTGGAGAGCGGGCGGGACCTCACAGCCGGCGGTGCGCGTTACAAGCTGCTGGCGCCCCTGATGAACGGCATCTCCTGTGCCATCGATTCTCTTTGGGCTATCCGCAGCATGGTGTTTAGCAACGAGGCCGTATTCACCTTGCCGGAACTGGCCAAGTGCCTCATTTGCGATTGGGGCTACGACATGAAGGAACCCTTCTATAGCAGCACCAGCGGCGGTGACCGGATTGCCGTGCAGGCCGAACGTTTCCGCAATCTCCGGATGTACGCCCATTTATTGCCCAAGTTTGGTCAGGGCCACAAGGATGTAGATCGCTTTGCGCGGGATCTGATTCGCAAGTTGGTCGACATGGCTTACAACCTGATCCGCGATCCGCAGAGCCCGATCGCCGGGAAACTGGAGTCTTTGCGCGACCGCTATGGCGCCGAAGGGCGTCCGTTCGAGTTTGTAGTAACCCCGGGCATAGCCACGTTCGAAGACTACGCGGGGGTGGGCTCATTTCTCGGCGCTTCGGCCGATGGCCGCCGCAACGGGGACACGGTGGCCTCGGACTTCAGTCCATCGCCGATCCCATCCGATCTTCCCGTCCACGAATCCGGCCGCGTTGCCCTGGCGAGCCTTGCTTCCTGGGCGGCCGGGGAACCGTTGGACGACGATCCTGCTCATACGGATCCCATCGGAGTAGGCCTCTCAAACGGCTCTCCCGTCGACATCAATATTCGCGAGTCGTTTCCGCTGCCCCAACTCGAGACACTGATTCGGAAATTCGCCCTCGGAAATATCGGCCCGAACATGATGTCCATCACGTGTGCGGACCCGGCCACGCTGGCAGAGGCGCAACGCTTCCCTGAGCGCTACGACCTGGTGCGCAATCGCATGGGAGGCTGGAGCGAGTTTTTTGTCGCCATGTTTCCCCATCACCAAGAGCAGCACAAACGCCGTCCCATTTTTGAGGCCGACAAGGAGGAGTCCAGAGAAGAACTCGCCACTCCCTGGAGGTCAACAGTTCGAGCCGAAGCGGGCTAGAAATCCTGCCCATGCTCTCCCGGGAGAGAGGCGGGTCTCTCAAAGCGAAGACTATCGAATGTCAGCATTCAACATCGCTGTATTGCGCGGGTAAGGGCCCCAGGATCGACCATACCTTCAATGCGCGGCCCATTGCAGAGAAGATTGGGGCCGCAGTTGCTCGCTGGGGACTGCGGGCCGCAAGGCAATGACAGATGGATCAGGAGAGAGAGCATGACAGGAGCAGCGGAGGGAGTTAGCTTCTACTTCTTCGATTTCGACGACAACATCATGTTTCTGGCCACGCCCATCCTCATTCGGAACACGGTGACCAGAGAGGTGATGGAGATCAGTACCGGCGAGTTCGCCAACATCCAGTCCCGCCTTGGCCAGCCGGGTAAATGGGGAGAATACGCAGTGTTCGATGGGAGCTTCAGCCATTTTAGGGATGTTCCCGCCGGCCAACTGCAATTCGGACAAGAACAACGCTTTGTCCAGGATGTTGGCCGGGCGATCGAATCGGGCGATGGAAAATGGAAAGGTCCCTCGTGGAAACTCTTTGCTTACGCCTGCGAGAAGCAGCGGCCGGTGTCCATTGTCACCGCCCGAGGCCACGACCCGGAGACTGTGAAGGCAGGCATTCGTGTGTTGGCCGACAAAAGCCTCATCGTCAAAGAGCCGAACTACCTCACCGTTCTTCCAGTTGGAAACGATGAGGTCCGTCGTGCCGAGCTCGGCGATGGCGACCTGATCATGACCACTCCAGCGCTCAAGAAGGCGGCCATCATCAAGTCGGTGGAAAAGGCGCTGGTAAAGTACGGTTCGGAAGCCGAACACCGGTTTGGCATGTCCGACGATGACCCCAATAATGTGCGGCTGATCATTTCGGCAATGCGCGACTGCAAGAAACAAAACCCCGGCAAGCGCTTTTTCGTGATTGATACGAATTACGATGAGAATGTAAAACTCGAAGTCTTCCCGGTCGACATGCCGGTGACCGGCCCAGCCAGCCTTGCCGCAGACGAGCCACTTATGTGAGGTCGAAGGGGAACGGGTAAGATCTGCACTGAACGTGCCGCCTCTGTTGGAGGGCTAAGAGGAGACCGCTGGTCGACCCGAGCGAACGAAAAACACCTAATTGCATGAGGAGGACTGTCCCGATGCGTAAACTTCTTCCAGTTGTAGCAGCTCTAGGCCTGTTTCTCGCCTCATCGCCCATCCAGGGGTGGTTTGATGGGGGCCACATGGTTGTCGCCTACATCGCCTACCAGAATTTGACTCCACAGACTCGAGCCCGTGTCGACCGTTTGTTGATGCTGAACAAGATGTATCTTACGTGGACGGAGGGTGTGAGCAAGAAACAATTAGGTTTGGTCGCGTTCTTGCGCGCTGCGACTTGGCCCGATTGTATCAAACAGGCGAAGTGCAGCCCCGGCTATACCAGTGACGGCGGGGACACCCCTCCCGGCAAGCCAACCGATGCGCAGAATATCGGTTACCAAGACACCTTGATGCACAAGTACTGGCATTTCGTCGATCAACCGTACTCAGCCGGTTCACCTGGTGAGGCGCCGCCCTCTCCAAATGCGGAGACCGAGATTCTGCTCTTGGTGCAAGCTATCGGAACAGACGAATCGGATGACGTCAAGTCATACGACGTCGCCTGGCTGGAACATCTGGTTGGTGATGTTCATCAGCCGCTGCACTCCACCTCGCGGTTCACCAAGAATCACCCCAACGGGGACGCTGGAGGCAACCTCGTCGCGTTCTGCGCCAAGCCCTGCACGGATGAGCTTCATGCGTACTGGGACGGTCTGCTCGGAGACAAGCCGAGTATCAGTGAAGTAATCCAAACAGGCAAAGGCCTGCTCGCGAACGGAAAACCCGATGGCGCAGATAACGCTGATCCGGCCTCCTGGGTCACTGACAGTTTCGAACTTGCGAAAGCCGTTGTTTACGGTCCCCCCATCAGCGACGACAACGATCCCTCTGTGACGATCTCTCCGCGCCCTGATGCCGCATATCAAGCAAAGGCCTCCGAAGTAGCGCGATCGCAAGTAACGCTGGCCGGTTATCGTTTGGCGGGGATACTGAACAAGAACCTGAAGTAGACCCGTGTGTTTACTTCCTCCATAGGCTCGTCGATTACTCAAAGCGACGCCTGCGAACATCTAAAGGGGAATCGCACAACCGAAAGGGTCTGCGGCAGCCAGAGTGGTCTTCCCCATGACCGCAAACGCACCTTTCGCCAGAAGAGAAGAACCGAACCGACTATGAGCTTGACACCATGAAGAAGGTCAGGATAAGTGGATTTTCATTCTAAAGGAGGAACTATGCGGAATCGTGATGAGATTCGAATCCAGGGATGTGTCAAAAGAGGCGTGGAAGCGGGGTGCATCATCCTAGTCACCGGTCAAAAGAAGGAGTACAGTTTGCACGGCAAGTCTCTTCCGACCCTTGGCAAAGGGTTAGGTGTCTCAGCGACCGGCAAGGTCATAGACGCCGACACCTGCCAACAAGGAACCCCGTTCGAAGTCAGCTCGTGGAATTGGACCCGACTGAAATGCCCCAAAGAGGAGAGCACCTCGACAGAAAAGTCAGCGGCGGGCAAGTGCTCTGGATGGAAGGCATGGCATGATCGAATGCCCGGGGGCTCAGCCACCCTGCACGTCCAGGGAAAGTGTACCTTTCCAACAACCGGCTACAAAGTAAAGCTGGTTCCGCACGTGCCCCAGGGCATAAACCCGGCAATCTATATTCTGGATCGTGTGGTCCAGGTTCCGACAGGGATAGTGTCACAGATGGTCACAACCGAGAAGGTTGAATATGAGGAAAAAACGAACGCGATCTATCAGGAAGTTCGTATTGAACCCGACGGAGTGACAATTCCTGTGAAGGAAGTTAAGTGAAAGCGTGTAGCCACGCTCAGCGCTTTTCTAACCGTGGGCCTTTTCCGCAGGTTTACTGGCCCACGGCCCATTCCAATTGCGAATTGACCGTGATGGCTTGTATCCACCGGGTCAGTGCTCATTACTTTGCGACACCTTCAAATCATGGCTTGGTATGATTCGGTTCGCGGTTTCCCAAGGAGAACAACGTTGTGACATGAGTCAAAAAATAAAATGACGACTGATAAAGATGTTGACAAGCGTAATGGCTGCGTGTCTAATAGTCCTGTTCAGGCAGAACCTGTTTTTCATTACAACTGAGTTGAGTAACGAATAGAGAAGCCCTGCGCCTATTTCACAAGGGCAAGACCCCGGGTTAATTCCACGACAGACAGATGCTCCAGCCCAGGCCTTTTGGCCCGCGCAGGAGCACTATTCATGCATAAGCAACCACATTGAAAGGAGTCCGTATGCCTTCCCATAGCAAAACCTCAGTTCCTTCCAGTAATGTGCTTCAACCTGGGGCCGTGCGCCCGCGCCATACGTCGAAGAATTCCCAGGCCCATCCAGGCGTCAGCCCGCTGCTTCCGGTTGCCTCTCGCAACACCAGCTTCCAACCGCTGCCGCGCCCACTCGGTTTGCCGCCCTACCACTATGCCCTGGCCGATAACTTTCCGGCGATTGAAAGCAATATTGCGGCCGCGAAAAAGATGGTGTTCCATGTACTAGGCGATTCCGGAGGCGTTCAGGACGGGGAGTTCCAGAACAACGTTGCCGAGGCCATGATTGGGCAACTGGCCGCCGGGGGGCAGACAGGTCCTCAGTTCTGCTACCACGTGGGCGACGTGGTTTATTTTACCGGAATGAATGCCGACTACTATGCGCAGTTCTACGAGCCTTACGACCATTACACGCCCCCCATCTTCGCCATTCCCGGCAATCACGACGGCGAAGTCGATGACCCCACCGCGCAGACCTCACTGGATGGATGGGTGGATTATTTCATGCAAGCCAAGCCCGAAGTCGATCCCATTTCGAAGGACGCGCCTCGCGTCAGCCTGAACCTTCCCAATCCCTATTGGACTCTGCTGACTCCCTTCGCAACATTCATCGGCATGTACACCAACGTGCCGGAGGGCGGATCAGTCGATTCCGTTCAACAACAGTGGGTCACGAACGAGTTTGCCACGGCGGATCCAGGCCTGCCGCTTATTTTGGCGCTTCACCATCCGATATACTCGTTTGATGTCTTTCACAGCGGCAGTTCGAGGATGGCGGACGTGGTGGAAAATGCCATTCGGGATACCGGGCGCGTGCCGAACATGGTGCTGACAGGCCATGTTCACGACTATCAACGCATCGAAAAAACGATTGCACCGGACACACCGACGCCCTTTATCGTTTGCGGAAATGGCGGCTACCACAATTTACATAAGATTCATTCGAAACCGGGAGCTGTCGCCCCGGATACAGGCGCCGTTTTGAAATACGGCGTTGACGACGCTTGGGGATTCATGACCTTGACGATCGACGGAAAAACGATCGGCGGCAGCACGATCGAGATCGACAAGACGGGTACGGCAAAAAAGGGTGATTCGTTCAATTACTCAGCCACGCCCGTGGTCTTGAAAAACCCAGCAAGCGTCCCAACACTCTGAGTTTGGATTATTAGCGAATTCGCCTAAGTCGAGAGCGGCTGCACCCACGTGCGGCAGTCGAGGGGTGCCGATTGTGCGCGGTCACAAGCTGCGCGTGGCGGGGCCGTGGTCTCTGGGGCTGACCTCCGCTTATGAGGTCTCCGGTTCTTTGGTAGATTCGCGCTTTCGAATCAGAGGGCAAACTGCCAATCGTTAACCCGCAGCAAGCCGCGGTCAGCGTTTTTCCGACCTTTGGCTCCTTCCTTGGATTTACGAACCCACGGTCAATTCCATTTGCGAATTGACCGTGGATACCACTCTCTGCCTTAAAGAGTTCCCTTCATCCTTGCCTTACAAAAGCTTCATTTCCTCCGGGTCCCACCGGGCTGGCTTGCCGCTTTCGTAGCTGACGTTGCTGAGCAGGGCGGCGCCGGCGCCGCGGAAGCCGGAGACGGGATTTTCCACGATCGGTTGTCGGCTTCGAATGGCGCCAATCCAGTTCTTCACGTGGTGGTAGCGGTCAGTGTACAGGCTGCGGAAAAACCCTTCCAAGCAGTCATCTTGAGCATTGACAGCCTTTTGGCTGCCCATGATGGGCAGAAACTCGGCGCGAGCCTATTGGGAGCAGTTCGTTGAATTCAAAGGGCTTACGCGTCGAGTTTCCGCAGAGAGGAGCGAAGGATCTCGCTCTCCGTATTTTCAACGCAGTTCGAGATTGTTCGTCGCCTGCGGCTCCTCATAATGACAGTGCCAACGAGTTTTTCCGCAGCCTCTGTAACCCTTGGGAGCAACGTATTTTTCTTCACCCAGAAGGGCTGCCCCGGTCGGATGCGTGACCGGATATGGCTAGATCATGGGCTCTTCCTAAATTAGGACACTACCCGGACTCTGTGTCTCTTGACACGGGGCAAAAGATAGGCTAGGATAATAGCAGGGTTTAGGATTCAGGATTCGGCATTCCGGAATCAGAAATCGGGATCCGGCAGATGGAAGAGCAGGGACAGGTGATAAAGGCAATTATGAATGGTGAATGGCCGATGGTGAATTTCTTTCTTCCATCGTGCTTCCGGGGACTGCCCTCCTCCAACGGCCTGCCGGCTGCGGACTGTCTGCTGCCGACTGCCTACTCCATTCATAGCGGGACCCGAAGCTCGCACCGCCGTCGGATGACAGTTTAGCATCCAGGCGGGGGGGAAGAGACGGTAGTGAATTCAAAAAGTGACGGAACAAACCGGGAATGTCTATGAAAACAAAGGACAGAGTCAAGAAGTCGAGGAGTCGAGAAGTTGAGAAGTCAAGAGTCAGACGCGAGAGCGAAGCCTACGGGCCGCCCGGAGCGTGTTTGTTAGCTCCTCGACTCTCGACTTTCGACTTTCGACTCTCAATTTGACGGAACAAACCGGGAATGTCGATGAAAACAAAAGACCGAGTCAAGAAGTCGAGGAGTCGAGGAGTTGAGAAGTTGAGAAGTCAAGAGTCAGACGCGAGAGCGAAGTCTACGGGCCGCCCGGAGCGTGTTTGTTAGCTCCTCGACTCTCGACTTTCGACTTTTGACTCTCAATTTGACGGAACAAACCGGGAATGTCTATGAAAACAAAAGACCGAGTCAAGAAGTCGAGGAGTCGAGAAGTTGAGAAGTCAAGAGTCAGACGCGAGAGCGAAGTCGAGCGGCAGGCTGGGGCGTGCTTCTTGACTCCTTGACCCTCGACTCCTCGACTCCAGAAGTGACGGAACAAACCGGGAATGTCGATGAAAACAAAAGGAAGTTCTGAATTATGAATTCTGAATTGAATTGCCAACTGCCGGCCGTCGGCTGCCTACCGCCTGCTCCTGACCTCCGGCTGCCGACTGCCGACTGCCTTCTGCGTTCTGCCGACTGCCTACTGCCCACTGCCGCAGGACCAAACAAGGCGCGCCGCCGGCCGCGAAGAGGTGTAGAATGACGCGCGGTGTTTTAGTTTAATCGGGGTCGCCGCTCATTGCGACCTACTGGGGGCAAAAGCATGGATCGATTCGTGAAGTGGCTCACGTTCTGTTTGCTCTTTTCCGTTTCCGTTGGTTTTGCTCAGGAGATGACGGAAGGCCGCCTGATGCGCTTTCCGGACGTTTACAAGGACAAGGTTGTTTTCAGTTACGGCGGAGATCTATGGTTGGCTTCGACGTCCGGGGGTGAAGCACGGCGGATCACCTCTCATCCCGGCCTCGAGTTATTTCCGAAATTCTCACCTGACGGCCGCTGGATCGCCTTTTCGGCCCAGTACGACGGCAATTTCAACGTCTACGTTATTCCTGCGGAGGGCGGCGAGCCGAAGCAACTGACCTTCCTGCCGGATCCCGTGAGCATGCCGGAGCGCATGGGTCCAAACAACATGGTTATCACCTGGTTCCCGGACAGCAAGCGCATCTTGTTTCTTTCCCGGCGCGACACCTTTAACGACTGGTTCGGGAGGCTCTTCAGCGTGGGCATCGAGGGCGGCCTGCCGGTGCGGCTGCCGATTGATAAAGGGGGGCTCACATCGTTTTCCCCGGACGGCACGAAGATCGCTTATAACCGCATCTTCCGCAACTTCCGCACCTGGAAGCGCTACACGGGCGGCATGGCCCAGGACATCGCCATCTACGACTTCAAGAACAACACCTACGAGCGCCTCACGGACTACCCGGGCACGGATACCTACCCCATGTGGCACGGTGACACGATTTACTTCGGTTCCGACCGGGGTCCCGAGCACCGCGTGAACCTCTATAGCTATAGCCTGAAGACCAAACAGATTCGCCAACTTACCAACTACAAGGATTACGACGTCAACTGGCCCAGCCTCGGCCCTGACTCGATTGTTTTTGAGAATGGCGGCTTCCTTTGCCTGTTCGACCTGAAGTCCCAGAAAGCGCACAAGCTCACCATCAACCTGGCAGGCGACCGGCCGCTGGCGCGAAAACACTGGGCGGCGGTCGGCCATTTGGTCACGGACTTCGATATCTCTCCCGAGGGCAAGCGCGCCGTCTTCAGCGCCCGCGGAGACATCTTTACGGTGCCTGCCAAGGAAGGCAGCATCCGCAACCTGACCCAGACGCCCGGCATCCAGGAAAAATACGCGGCTTGGTCACCCGACGGAAAATGGATTGCTTACTTTTCCGACCGCACCGGCGAAGACGAGCTTTACATCGTCCCGCACGACGGTATGGGCAACGAGATCCGCATCACCTCCGACGGCAAAATGCACAGGCTGCCTCCCGTCTGGTCGCCCGACAGCAAGAAATTGGCCTTCGCCGACAAGGACACGCGGCTTTTCTATGTGGACATCGACGAGAAAAAACCCGTACGAATCGATCAGGGCAAGTACGCCGACCTTACTGATTACAATTGGTCTCCCGACAGCAAATGGGTCACTTACGCCAAAGCCGCGGAGAATACGAACTCGGTGATTTACCTCTTCTCTTTGGCCGATAAGAAAATCACACCCGTCACTACGGATTTCAGAAGCAGTTGGAACCCCGTATTCGACCCCGCCGGGAAGTATCTCTATTTCTTCTCCAACCGTGACTACAACGAGGTGCTGGGTGTTTATGACGCCGAGTTCGCTAATCCCAAGGCCACGCGAGTCTACCTG
>Ga0326727_10002998_pt1 | contig 55470 bp, 58 predicted proteins | sample MB2enrmetagenome_FD_207643 | JGI IMG/M metagenome (GOLD analysis project Ga0326727, IMG submission 207643) | Lab enriched peat soil microbial communities from McLean, Ithaca, NY, United States - MB29MY | ecosystem: Environmental > Terrestrial > Soil > Wetlands > Peat | place: USA: New York...
GCAAATCCCCTCCAGATTTTTGTAGGTCCGTTATGGTCCGATAAGCAAAAGTGCTCTCGCTGGGCTGCGCTATGCGCAGACGGTTGTCGTCAAGAACCATGGTCACAATGCGACTTTGAGCGTCACGCTTGTTCTGCGTGACTGCCTGTGCATACAGGTTCATCGTCACAAGACTGTTGGCATGGCGGAGGAGTTCCTGCACCGTCTTGATGTCCTCACCGTTGGCCTTGAGGAGCGTCGCGTAGGTGCGCCGGAAGGTGTGCCAGCCAATGCCCTCGATGCCGAGAATTTTGGCTGCCGGTAAAATGTGAGCTCGGTAGAATGCGCCGGGCCAGTAGGGCAATTGTCCATGGGAATGCGGGCTTGCGAGAATCCAATCCTCGGGCCGTGGGTACGGACTTATCATCCGCCAGTTGTAAAGAGCAGTTGCCAGCCGGAGATCCATGGGCACCGGCTTACGGCTTGCCTCCGTTTTGCAATCGCCAATGCGCTGCATGACGATGGAGCGGGTGACAGAGATTTGCGACTTTTGAAAATCAATGTCATTCCACTTCAACGCCAACAGTTCACCCACGCGCAGCCCCGTGAGCACATCGAGCAAGACTGCCGTGCGCGCCGGCTCCCGCAACAAGCGAAGCAGCGCAGCAATCTCCTCGACTGAAAGCACAATCGGAATCTTCGACCGCTTCGCGCTTTGACGCACATGCGAGATCGGATTCCGTTCGTGCCATTCCCACCGGATTGCGTGATTGAAGACGGCGTGCATAATGTTCCGCATCTTTGCCTTGCTGCCGTTGGACAGCTTCAAGGATCGCAACCATTCTTCTACAGCGACGGATCGAACATCCTTCACGCGGTACGTACCCCAACGAGGCAAAATCCATTTGCAGAAATAGCCTTCATACGTCCTGCGTGTCGCGTAGGTTTTGCCTGAGTCTTCGCCGAGTTCCTTTTCCCGGTAGTGGTCGATGAGCATTTGAATGCTGATCGGAGCCAGGTTCATGCGAGGACTTTCAGCGTTGATGTCAACCCGAAGTACAGCGACGGCCTTTTGCGCCGCCGTTTCGTTCGGGTATTGTTCCAGAGTCCCCAGCACCAAGTTTCGGCGTCTGCGGCTGCCATCGGGCTGGACTTCGTACCAACGGTACTCCCATGCCTTCCGGCCTCCTTTACGCTCCACAAGCTGGAGGCTGCCTTGTTGGAATCGTGAGCGTCTCATTTCCTCTCCATTTCAAAGGTGGTGAGACGGCACGGATAGCTGTTCTGAGTCTACCGCGAGAAGCGAACAGTGGCCGAGATCGGAAGTCCCGAAGTGCCACATCTTGCCGACGCGCAGACTGGCAACGAGGCCGGTGTGAGCGTGACGCGGTAAAGCCTTGGGATGCACCTTCACAAATGCCGCAGCCTGTTCGGTGTCGAGTAGAGGTTCAAGAATATGGCGAGAATCGAACATCGTTCGTACGCTCCTACTTTCCACGATGCACTGGATCGTCGAGCGTGTCTATGTTGTGATTTGCACCAGATGGATAATTGCCAAGGCATGGTTGGAAACAGGCGGCGCAGTAAATGCTACGCGGAAACTGAAAGCTCTTTGAGGAATCAACGGCGCAGGAACTTTTTCATATTACGAAAGCGACATTTGTGCGCAGTCTTGGAAGACTCCCCAAATGGCCAGAGTTGAGGCGCTGTCTGAGCCTGCCTCGGCGGCGGACTGATCGCCGCCGTACTCCTCTTTGCTTGCGGGTTCTGGCTGGACCGTATTTGGTAGCTTCCCAGACTTTTGCTTTTCAACGAGCGCAATAACGACTAGGCGCTTACTCACTTCTGCCACATGGCTAAAAACTCTGTTTGCGACTGGTGGTCACAACCCTGTTCGCACTTTCACAACAACGGAAGTTGCTGGAAGCGCAGGGACATCAAACTCAACTGGTTTCGATACCTGATCGACTCGGAGGAAATGCCGGCCTGCCTCCAGTGTTGGAATAAAGATTGATCCTGTTCCATCGGATCTCAGGACCTTTGGCCATAGGCCCGCCAACGGCCCGCTTCTCTCAATCGCTGTCGCGCGTCCAACAACTGCTTTCCCATCATGATCGAGCAATATGATATGCACGGGCGCACCGGGAGCGGGTATTGCGAGCCGGATGGTCTGAAGTTTTTCGCCAGAGACATGGAGATCAGACACGGACGAAATCCAAATATCGTCGAGCGCAGCCTGCACAAGGTAAGTGCCGGGCGTGAGACCGTTGAGAATAAAGCGTCCCTCGGCATCTGCTGTAGTTTCGATACTCAATGCAGAATTGAGGACTCCCTTATCCTGGTACTCCGCGACTATATGAACGACACCGGGCAGTTGCAAAAGGCTCTTTCCCCCAACCGAGACCACGCCGCTAACTGATACAGGTGGCGGAAGGACGATGCGCAGTGGCTCGTCGCGATGGATCGGACCGGTATAGATCGTTGCACCGCTTTCGCCGGGCAGAAGAGCGACGATGGCCGACGATTGTAGCGGAGTCGTGTCGGCGGATGAATCGGACTGTCCTCGCCAAAGTCCACGCGGACGCAACTCGCCCAGCGCATCTGTCATGGCCAGAATCGGTGGTGAAACGCTTCCGGCCTCGAAGTACAGGACTTCAGCTCCCAACGCGGGTGTGGTCCCATCGGAGAGAAAGACTTTCCCCACGAGATGCTGTGCTCCTGTGGCTTGTGTGCTGATGCCGCCCATTCCAAGATAGGCATTCGGCGTACCGATGATTCCGGTCGTCTCATCCGCTGCCGCGACGTACTGATCGAGGTCGATGTCGAGACGGCTTTGTTGTTCCTTTTTCGGGTCAATATCAATTGGGACCGTGACTACTTTGTTAGTAACAGGCAACCGCAAATGCAGTAGATTTGGACCCGGAGGAAATGGTCCAGCGACAAATTCACCTGTCGCTTGGGACAATAGAAACTTAGGGTCCCATCCCTGTGGCTGTCGGTCGAGCCAAGCACCGAGTTGATCCAGCGGGATGGCGCTGGAGTGAACCGCACCGAATGCATAGCCGAGGAGGGTTGGACGAACCACAATTCTCTGTTGCGATTCCGCTATTGCCAAGAAGGCTTCGTCGATAAAGACGGAACGTGTTTTCACCTGATCCGCTGTCGCTGGATTCCCGGTCCAATAATCCCATGTCAGATTTTTACCCGCAGCTAATTCAGTGCCCGTGACATGCACATAGTACCGTATCCCGCTCTCCAGCCCTGCTATTGATATTTCACCGTTCGCGTCTGTGCTTCCTGTGCCTGCCGACTTTTGAAAGGGATAGGACCCCTTGAGGATCGACACAGTGGCCCGCACTGGATTACCATCGTTGTCCTGAACGACAACGTCTACAGCAGGTGGTTCGATCCGACGCATTTGGAGCACCGTTACGGGCGGATTTGGCAGATTTGGAGAGACCGCCAAAAGTACTGTTGCCGCATCATAAGGCTCCGTGTAATCTTGCGGAGATCGGAAGCCTCCAGTCGATGAATCCTTCTTATGAATAAGTCTAATCTGTGACAGACCTCCCTGTGTCATTTCCCAGTGACCCTGGCCATTGCTGTCCAGAGTGATTGCACTGTTGCCTTGAATAGCATTGGGAGTGCCAAGTTGAATGGGAACATTCCCCTGCAATGCTGTGCCGTCCAGATTCAGGATGATAAATGAGGCTGCGCTTGGTTCCTCGTAAATATTGAGAGTATGCCGAGTCTCTTCGCCGACCTGTACGGAAATTCCCGTTGCAATTGCGGCCGGTTCGCCACGACGGCCTTGTGGGAACGAAGCAAGTCCGCGTACCTCGACTATCTTGCCCTTGGCGAGCGCGTAGATCTTGTAACTGCCCGGAAGCAGGTTTTCAAAGCGCACCGTTCCAGTTGCATCAGTAGCAGCGGCTGGATGGACTAAATCTTCGATCTCGTCTCGAACCCCCCCGCCAGCGCCCCTCGCCCATATATCGCGCAAGTTGGCGTTCTCAAGATAAACGGCAACATTCACGCCTTGCGCGGGTTGCCCATCATGTAGAACCGTAACGCTCATTCGGCCTGATTTGGATGGAAGGACCATGTCCTGCGTGATTGGCTCAGGAACCGACGGATTTGAATCGATCCAGGAAATCTGCGGAAAGGTTGGCCATGCCCAGGCTGGAGGATGCCCCGGAGCGGTTGCCACCAGCGTCGCGCTAAAGTTGCTCAATCCACTCGCGCCCTTGAGTTCATAATGCCCGTTTTTGTCAGTCGTTGCTTTTGAGGCAATCTCCTGCATTCGAATGCCGCCGTAAAACGTTCCGAGCGCATACACGCTGGCGTTTTCGATGGGATTGCCCCCTTCATCCGTTACTCTTCCCTGAGCCCAGATGATCGGCGTGTCGGACTTGATTGGGTGACCAAGGGTTATGCTTTTACCCGCAGGATTGTTGTCAGGAGTCGTGGTCTTGCCGGAAGGTCCAGACGGTGCCGGCGTCGATTGCGGGGATTTCGGGGCAACCACTGTAGGCGATGTGGCGGTTGTTGCTTTCATAGAAGCGGGCGGTGTGCATACCCCAAGAACCTTCCCAAGTGTCACTCCCTTCGTTTCCTCTCCAACATTGACATGCACCGAGAGGACCATCCCGCATTGCTGAACGCAAGCATTCGAGCTTGCGAATACGTCCCAATCTCCTCCCGGCACATCATCGGCGTGAAAGTGCCCGGACTTATCGGCTCTGACGCTGCTAACTGCTCCGTACATCGAAGACGAAATGCCGACATGTGCCTCCGGTGGGCACGATGAAGGCGTGGTGCCATCGATGCTTCCGTATCCAGCAAGCAATGGGAGTGTAGGATGAGCGATTGCTCCCTGTTCGAAATTCGTCGGTGTCGTCATGCCATAGCCTATTCCGTGGACTGTAATAGCGAGGCTGAAGTAACCGGGCCTAACCTTGAAGCGCGCGACACCTTGCGAATCAGTGGTTACCGCTTGTTCCGCTTGCGGAGTCTTTGTTTGTTCAACAGCTTTGATCTCGACTGCCTTATCTGCAACAATATGACCGTCCGAGCCTCGTACCGTGAGCTCAACCTGAACGGACGGCTCAGGTTCCGGCTGCGAAAGACATTGGACGGAAGACGAAATCAATAATCCCAGGATCATGAAACTGTGCCGGACCATTCTCTCTTACCTCAAGCGGAACGAAAAAGGGTGTTGATCGGTGAGGTTTCAATGATAAATCGTCGCCGCGATCATATTTGCTGTGATGTGTCGTCTTTTCTACTGCAAGAAATAAGAGTCGGAAGCCATGCAGAATGATTTGACAATAATTACACTATCGTAGCTCAAATACGATTATCATATGCAATTCAAATTGACAGATCCTTTAGAAATGTGTTCATAATCGCAGTATGGCTACGACTGGAAATGGTTTATTAAACCATCTCTATGCTCAGACAGTTGCAGGGACGCCGCTGACCTCGGCGGACCTAGCGGCTCTGGGCGTATCGGCTGATCTTGCCGTCCATTATGTGCGAGCAGGTTGGCTGAAGCGGCTGGCCAGGGGCGTATTCGTGCGCACAGGCGAAGAGCCGGGGCTTCACCCATCCCTGCGCCTGCTGGAGCGTATGATCCCCGGATTCCATGTCGGCGGCAAGACCGCACTGAACTGGTACGGAGTGCGCCATTACGTTGCTCAGCTGGAGTTGCTTCATCTCTATGGCTCGGTGGCGGTGAAGCTGCCGGAGTGGTTTACTGAACGGTTTCCGGCGGAATATCACCGCAAGCAGATATTCAGCGAACCGCCAGAAAAGCCGCTGCACGTCACGCCGCTTGAAGGGCGCGACAGCGCTCCCCAGGTCTCCGCGCCGGAGCGGGCGATGCTGGAATTGTTGAGCGAAGTCGGCGTTCGCCAGCCTCTTCAGGAAGCGAAGGAAATAATGGAAAGCGTCTACAACTTGCGCGCCGATGTGCTGCGCGAGTTGCTGAAACGTTGCACGAGCGTCAAAACAGTCAGACTCTGCCTCCAACTGGGGCGAGAATCCTCACTCCCGTGGGCACAGAAGCTCAATCCCGCGAAACTGCCCACCGGCAGCGCACGGCCCTGGGTCGCTCGCTCCGCCGACGGACTGCTGGTGCTCAAGCCAGCCGTAAGCCTAAAAGGGACTGGGGTTTGAACACAACCGCGCAATGCATTCTGATGTACCCCTAAAATGATTTGGAGGGTTGGCGGCCGCTATTTCGATTATGATTAGGACGCCGGATGGATTCAATCACGTTCTCAAGAGAGTTTGGATGTATGGGTTCAGCTCGCCACATGATCGCGCTTTTGAAGAGTCACGTTGAGGGTGACGACAGAGAATTTTTGTCTGTCGCGATGCAGGCTGCTGCTCACGAGGCAAAGCTAGGTCATGGCGCCATTGCACTACAGCTCCGCGAACTGATCGACGAAGCCAAGCGTCGATCTGCCGCCGCGCAACACCGCCCAGGCCAACTCATTGTCCTTGAGCCACGGGGGGAACTTGCCAATATTCTCTCGGTACAGACCCCCTCGATCCGATTTGCAGACATGGTCCTTCCCGAAAAGCTGGCCGAACGCCTTAAGCGAGTCTTGCTTGAACAGAGACAGCGAAAGAGATTGCTGGAGAACGGTCTTCAACCTCGGCGAAAACTCCTTTTCGTCGGACTTCCGGGAACGGGAAAGACCATGAGCGCTTCGGCGCTGGCCGGAGAACTCCACCTGCCCTTGTTCACGATTATGCTTGAGGGTCTGATCACGAAATTCATGGGCGAGACCGCAGCCAAACTCCGGCTAGTCTTCGACGCCATTCGTCAAAACCGAGGAGTCTATCTCTTTGACGAATTCGACGCCTTGGGTGCGCACCGTAATCAGTCTAATGATGTAGGCGAAATACGCCGGGTACTCAACTCCTTTCTGCAATTGCTCGAAAAGGACAACTCCGACAGTCTGATTGTCGCAGCCACAAATCATGGACAAATGCTTGATCGCGCACTGTTCCGGCGCTTTGATGACGTGATTGAATATGACTTGCCGGATCTGAAATTGACTGAGGAAATCCTCCGGAGAAAGCTCGCCCCGTTCGATACAAGCGATTTGGACTGGTCAGCGGTTCTGCATAGAGCTCAGTCTTTCAGTCCTGCTGATCTGGTCAGGATCGGCGAAGAGGCCGCAAAGAATGCTGTGCTAATCGATTCCAAACGCATCACGACCGAATCGATTCTCTCCGCTCTTGAGGAAAGAAAGGCTGCCTGTCTGTAAAGATGCCAGATTTCGCACGAGACCGGCCTCATCTCTATCTCCGTAACAACGGCCAAGAGGAGCCGTACACGAGCAAACCCCGCGTCATCCCTAATCCGATTCCCCAACGCGAACGGGCAACGCACGCGGACATGATTCGCGCGGCCCTCACTGTAGCTCTGGCCGCAGCCGAAGCTGACCGACAAAGCCGCAATCCTGAGTTGCTTGCAGGTACGCCGGGCTTCTATCTTGATTTCGAACTTCCAGCGGGATCGGAGAAAGCCGCTGAACTGCTTGAAAATCGGCTGAAACACATCGAACTTGTCGCATTCCAGCAACCAGACAAGACCCAGTCGGCCGTGGCGACGGTATTTGTTCCCGATAGCGAACGCGATTATTTTCTGTCGAAAGTCGACCGTTACAAGACCGAGGACACCAAGAAGGGGCATCCCAAAGGAGAGGCGTTAGTTGCCCGCATTGATCGTGTTGTGAAGTCGGCCCTTCGGTCGGTGTTTACCGACGATCCTGATCTTTTTCCAGAAAATAATCAGACTATCTGGTGGGAAGTATGGCTTCGTGCAGGTCATAGTGATGCCTTTCGGACTGTAACCCATCGCCTTGAATTACATGTTCAGCAAACGCGCCTTGACTTCCCGGATCGCGAGGTCTGTCTGGTCTATGCGGATGTCGCCGCGATGGGGCGATTGTTCCTCAATTGCGATTCGGTTGCCGAATTGCGCCGTGCCAAGGATACTCCGGGGCAGTTTGTGAGTTGGTCCAACACCGAACAAGCAGAATGGGCAACGGATCTTGCTCAGAGAGTCAGAACGCCTGTCCGTGAAGACATCTCGGTTTGCATTCTCGATACCGGCGTCACGCAGACCCACCCACTTATCGCCCCAGCCTTGGACGTGAGTGACGTTCACAGATACGAACCTACGTGGGATGCCGCTGACACTCGTGGGCATGGAACAAATATGGCAGGCCTCGCGCTTTATGGGGATCTAGCGTCCTCCATCATGTCAGCCCAGCCAGTCGAATTGACACACAGACTTGAGTCGGTGAAAATTCTTCCCGATCGGGGAGAGAATGATCCCAAACTATACGGGGCGATCACCCGCGACGCCGTTTCACAGGCGGAAATCAGCGCGCCGAACAGAAAGAGGTCCGTCTGTCTCGCTGTGACCAGTGACATCGATACCAACCGCGGAGGACCATCCTCTTGGTCGGCAGCAATCGATCAGCTCTGTTTTGGCGACGAAAACTCGAAGCGCCTGCTCCTCATCTCAGCCGGGAACATTCGGGACGGCATTTCCAAAGTCAACTATCCGGCGCAAAACGAGATCGAGCCCATCGAAAATCCCGCCCAAGCGTGGAACGCCATTACGGTTGGTGCCTTTACGGAAAAGACTGCCATTAACGATCCCAGTTTCGTAGGCTGGGAACCGCTCGCTCCCGAAGGTGAACTCTGCCCGACAAGCCGAACGTCGATCAGTTGGGAACGCCAATGGCCTGTAAAGCCCGACATTTTGATGGAGGGCGGAAATTGGGCCACGTCTGGTGAGGACTGCGACTGCCCTGATGACCTGGGTATTCTAACTACCCATCATGACCCGACCATTCGACACTTTGACATCTTTCGAGATACGAGTGCGGCCACTGCGGCTGCCAGTAATCTGGCAGGGAGAATCTTCGCGGTAATGCCGGAAAGATGGCCAGAGACGATTCGCGCACTGATGGTTCATTCAGCGGAGTGGACGCCGCCAATGAAGGCGCAATTTGATGCTGCGCGGGCAGAGCACCAGAAGCGTGCATTGCTCAGAAAATACGGTTACGGAGTGGCCAATTATGATCGCGCAATATTAAGCGCGGCCAACGACCTTACGCTCATTGCGGAAGACGAGCTCCAACCCTTCTGGAAGGAAGAGGGTAGCATCAAGACGCGACACATGAATCTCCACGAGTTCCCCTGGCCGCGCACGGAACTCGAACAACTGGGAGAAGCCGAAGTTGAGCTGCGCGTGACGCTCTCTTACTTTATCGAGCCGAATCCGGGAGATAGAGGGTGGCTCAGAAAGCACAGATATGCCTCCCACGCGCTGCGGTTCGCAGTCAAGCGCGAACACGAAAGTATTCCGGAATTCAGAAGCCGCATCAATGCCGCCGTTGAAGCGGAAGAGGCCGGCTTAGCTCCTGTCCCTGGCGGCACAGACGACTGGCTCCTTGGGCGTATCCGGAATTTAGGCTCAATTCATTCCGATCATTGGTACGGATCAGCCGCTACCTTAGCCCAGAAATCAGCCATTGGCATTTATCCCATTGGCGGCTGGTGGAAAGAGAATCCCGGCCACAAGCGGTACGATAAGCGCATTCGCTACTCTCTTATTGTGTCAATCCGGGCAGCATCTTCCGAAGTTGATATATATACGCCAGTTCATACGCAAATAGCGACTCCTATAGAAGTTATAACTTAAACTGTAGGACGGGGCTTACGCCTCGCCCGCCCCGTCGCTGGGATCGTTCGCAGCCTCGACCTTCGACAGACGCCTCACCATGACTATCAGGAGTCACCGGCTCATCCCCAGATCGTGCTTTCGGTCATTCTTTTTCCGCAGCACCGACGGTTCAATGGTTTGCAAGGGCGGCCGCTCAGGGCTTTGCATTGGCGCGGGATGAGACGGTGCTTGTTCTCTCGCCAGCTCAGTGGCCGATGGCCGCGCCGTGGAGACGCCGAGCATCTCGCGCAACTGTTGACGGTCACTGGTGACCACAACGATTTCCTGGCGGCCACGCGAGGCACCGACGTAGAACAACTCCTGCTTCATCGCATCAGCGGAGAGGATCACCGCGTCAACCGTCTTTCCCTGGCTCCGATGTGCGGTGACCGCATAGCCGTGATCGAACTCGTGATAATTGGCGGGCAGCGTCCGGCCATCTTCAAGGTGAATGCGGCCGCCATCGACATCGCGCACCTTTACCAGTTCGCCGTTGGTCGCCCGGAAGCCAGCACCGCCGCGATTGCCCGTCAGCAGCAACTTGTCGCCAGAAGCCACCTCAATCTGTTGGCGTTCATGCACCGAAAAGGAACGCGCCTGTGATGGACTCACCGTGCGCTCCATGCCATGCTGGTCCCTGGCAACGATACCTGACTTTTCAATTCGCTCGACGGTGAGCGCCTCATGCTTTTCGACGCCACGCGAAGAGCGATGGAAGAGCAGAACTTGCCCTGACTTGTAGTTCACCATATCTTTCTTTTGCGCCTCGGTCCATTGCAGCGGAACATAACGCTCGGCGACAATGCTGCGATGCAGTTCGCCGCGCTGCTTCATATCCTCACGGATGGCATCGGTAATCTTGCCGATCTCGTCATGCGTCCCGGCAACCACAAGAACCGTGCGGCCTGAGTCAGAAGTGAGTGCCCGATAGGCGGATGCCACCGCCTGCGCACGCTCCATGTAAGGAACCTCACGGACAGCGCCAAGCTGCTCCAGCTTTTCAAATCCCTGCTCCGGCGAATGCCGCAGTGTCTGTATCGCATCCCGATATTGAGCTTGCGTCTGCCGTTGCACAGCCGTGAGTGACACACTCTTCATCCGCGATTCTTGTTCCAGAATACGCAGGGCATCCGATGCCTCGACGCTCTGAAGTTGTTGAGTGTCCCCGGAAAACAAAATCCGCGCGTCTTCGTGCTTTGCCAGATTGAGCAAGCCTTCCATCTGACGGCCAGAGACCATGCCCGCTTCATCCACAACCAAAACTCTGCCATGCAACGCGGCCCGCGCCTTTGGGTCATCCAGTAATCGCGAGATCGTCATCGCATCGCGGAAGCCGACCTTCTGCAACTCTTCGACCGCGCCGCGCGTTGGCGCAGCCGCCAGAACCTCATGGCCGGCCTCCCGTAAACCGCGAGCGATTTCCGTGAGCGTAGCTGTCTTGCCGGTTCCGGCGGCTCCGCGCAGATTGACTGCGAAATCCTGCGAGTCCAGTATCTGATGAACGGCCCGCAGTTGTTCCTCTCGCAGTCGTTCAGATGCGCTGAATTCTCGCTTTCCGCCCAGGCGTTCATAGCGCCCAATGCCGCTGTCCACCGCTGCAATCATGCGCTGTTCGCGTTCAAGGCTTTCTCGCGTGGCCAGATTGTTCCCGGCTCGGATCAGTGAACCCTGCGACTGTTCCAACTCCAGAGCACCGCGCAGTTGACGGCGATCAAGCTTCCCGCGCCCGTGCCGCAGAGCCTCGGTCATCAACTCGTGTTCGCGCACGACTGAGCAACGCTCAAAGAGATGCTCTTTCGCGTGTTGAAGCGACTCCGCTGCTTGCAAGAGTTCATGCGGAGTAACTCCGGCACGATCAACAGCCTCTTCATGCAGATACTTCAGCGCGTGGCGTTCTTCAGGCAACAGCCTTGCCTGCTGCTGTTGCCGCAATCTCTCCGTGGAGATTTCCGCCAGTTTGTCTGCGCGGGATTCGCGGACCAGCACGGCAACTTCATTATTGGTTGGCTTGCGACCATGCTCCGCCGTGAATCGCTCGATGGCGGCATCTCGCTGTGCGCTGCGCACGCTGTACTTTTCGAGCAACTGATCCGAGACTCCGCGAATCTCGAAACCGTGATCTCTGCCCTTGGAATCGCGGCGCGACTCAATCTCATATCCCAGGTCATATACTTCACGCGCCAAAGCATTCCGGTAAACCTCAGTCAGATACGCCCGGCGCTCATACAGTCCCGATGCCTGCAATGCCTTCCAGCGCCCCTCCACGCCGTCATAAGTCAAATTGGCTGTGACAGCATGGGTGTGCAGTTGCGGATCAAGTTCACGGCTGGTGTCGTGCCGGTATGCGGCCACAATCCAGTTGGTAGTTGCCCGATCCTCGTTCGCACCATTCAGCCGGACACGCGCTGCGGCATAGTTTTCTGCCTCAGCGAGCGCCTCCCGGACAGCTCGGTCATGGGCGGCAATCAGACGCTCATCACCGCCGACGAGCGCCTGAATCGAAATCGACTTCGGCGCGGAGAAGGTAAGATCGTACAGGGATCTGCCTTTGCTTTGTTCGCTTCCATTTGCATCAATGCGGTCAGCACTGTGGCGAGGGCGGAGGAATTCTCCAGTCTCTGGATGCACCCCCTCTCGAACTGCTTCAAATTGCTCCCGCGTCACTTCTCCACACAGACCCAGCAACTCCGCGCCCTGGCCATGCCATTCACCTTGCACACGACGGCCTTCATCGTAATAGTCGCTGTGTTCCAGATGCCGTTGAGCATATCCAGCTCCACCCGTCATGGCCCGCAAAGTCAGCATAACCCAACGCTAACCCTGTTCGAAATCCGAATGCAAGAGCCGGAGTCATTACACCCTGCTTATAAACAATCAGGTATATGAACCCGAAGAGCGCATCCCACAAATCCTCACGACATTCGGGCGGGACATGAGGATGCAGTAAAGGCCAATCCAACATCGTAATCTTCCAAAGCCGCCAGATTCTGCGAGCATCAATTCGAGGAAACACGCAGAGAAACGCTCTCGCTGCGCTCGTTTTGAAGATAGACACCATCCCTAAGCCTGACGGCTTAGGAATGGCTTCCCTGACCACCTGCTTCGAACAGAACTCAAACAACATCGAACTGTGATCGAAGACAATCGACGATCATCCGGTGTCAGTTCGAGTTGCAAAACAGAGCTTGTAATAACCGTTTGGAGCCCTTAACTCTGCTGCGTTTGCCGGAATAATCGTAGTAATGTGTTTCAGCGAGAAGTAACTATGAGAGTCGGTTCGCCAGCCTCATCCGAGAAGGCTCGGGGAGGGTGCTTGTGAAATATTTGCCTTACCGACGCCAGGGTTCCATAACACGCTGGACGGTCCATTGCGTGCCACGGTTAGGATGACGCCTCACTGTACTGTCAATGAGACGGCTCCCGCAGTTGTTACCTCGTGAGTTTGAGGCGTGCCGTTCGAACCGCTCGACCCCCCGCAACCCGTCGCGAGTGTTGTGACTGTTATCGCAACTCCCAGGCAGAGGGCGAGCCACAGATGTTTTGCATCCAGCCTCCTTCGGGCGAAAACAATTGGCAAGAGGACAATGGGAAGGAATATCCACCCGGCTGCTGTGCCGAGCAGAGTTTCTGTAAAGACAACCGTGATCTGGTAGGTACCAGCCGGAGTTGCCGATGTTGTTGCAATGGTCACCGTGGAATTCGAGGCCGAATAACTGCAACTCGCTCCGACAGGCAAGTTGAGGCACGTGACCGATACATTCGTCGCTGAGGAGGACACGGTTACCGGATAGTTGGCCGAGGCTCCTGGAGTTACCGTTGCTGTGACAGTCTGAAAGCTCGGTGGGGTTTGCGAGCCAGCGGATACCACTGCGAATTGGAACTGGTTGGACACGCTGCCCCCTGGGGCAGGATTCTGCACCGTAACCGATGCTGTCCCCGCCGACGCAAGTGCGGAAGCTGTGACCTGCGCAGTGAGCTGCGCTCCACTTACAAACTGCGTGGTCAAAGGGGTGGTTCCCCAATAGACGGTTGATGCGGCAAGAAATCCTGATCCGTTCACCGTGAGTGTAAAGGCTGCGCCGCCTGCAGAGCCCCATGCTGGGCCCAATCCGCCGATGACTGGCACAGGGTTCACGTTGTAGATGGCCTGGATAGTTGCGCTTTGCAGGGAGCCGGGCGCGGTGGCGTAGGCCTGGATCGTCTGTGACCCGCCAGTGGGAAGAGTGATCGGTCCTGAATAGGGCAGGACGGTAGTGCTTGGGGAAAGCGAATAATAGATGGTCGCGTCAGGGCTGGAGTCGGTTATAGTAACCGTCTGACCGTACGCGTAAGTGCCGGCAGGCGGTGAGAGCACAGGCGTGTTCACTTGTGACCACAACGCTATGGATGACGACGTGCTGCTCAGGAAGTTGGTGTCGCCGGGAAACTGGGCAAACACCTGATCCGTCCCTGGCCCGATGGCATTGATGCCATTCGCAGTAGCGGATGCCTGAGCGACGTTGCCGAGCAGAACCTGTACATTGCCGTCATAGAACGCGGACGAAGCTGCGTCCGTAACGCGGTCTCCATTGAAGTCACCCAGCACAGTCTGCGAGCAGCAGGGCAACGATAGGTTTCCCGTAGAAGTCGTAGCGAATGTTCCATCCCCGTTGCCGAGAAAGAGGTAAATATCAGTCAGACTCGACTGCCCTCCTAGAAGTACATCGGGAATCCCATCGCCGTTGAAGTCTCCCACCATCGCGCGGTTTGCGAAGTTGCTTACGGTTATTGGACTGCCATTGGCCTGATGAAATGTCCCGTCTCCATTACCGAGCAAGACGACAACTCCACTGCTGCCGTTATTTGAATATACGGGCACAATCAGATCGAGATTGCCGTCGGTATTGACATCGGCGGCGGCAAGGACCACTAACGATCCTCCGCCGGATGTCTCAGTCAACACCGTGGAGCCCGCCTTGAATGTCCCGTCCCCGTTGCCTAGATATACAGTCACAGAGCCGGTGAATTCATCGGTGGTGGCCAGATCGGGAATTCCGTCTCCGTTGAAATCACCGGCTACGATCGATCCCAAAAGGTCCGCGCCAGCGATCGACTTGCTCGTGGGGACTGCCGTAAAGGAACCGTCTCCGTTGCCCAAAAGGACGATAAGGTAATAGCCTCCCCCGACAGCGAGATCGGGGATTCCGTCTCCATTGAAGTCCGCCACGGCTACTGGACTGATGCCATAGTTGGTATAGAAGGGACTCCCTCGCGCAACCTTGAACGTGCCATCTCCATTGCCAAGCAAAATGGTCAATTGTCCAGTGAGTTCGTCTGAGAGCAAGATGTCCGGATATCCGTCCTTATTGAAATCCTGGACTAGAACTGGAACCCCCGTTGTCGTGATCGGACTGGCTTCTGTTGCGGTAAAGTTTCCATATCCATCCCCCAGTAGGACACTGATGGACGGAGAGTAGGGAGAAAGCCCGACGGCAAGATCGAGATTGCCATCCTGATTGAAGTCTCCGGCGACGATTGTGCTCGGCTCTCCGCCGGTCACAGGACTTGCAACATATCCAAGGGGCAGGGTGGAGGAACTGCCGAGGCTGGCCGTTGCCAACACCGCATTTCCTGCCGTTGAATCGACAAAGCTGATTGTGCCGGTGGGACCGGCGGTTGCCTTTCCCAGGCCTGTGACAGTGGCGGTAAGCGAGTAATTCCCAGCAGCTCCACTCGACGCAATCGTCGTAATGCTCGGATACTTCCCGGTTACACTCAGCGGGGAAGCGGCCAAAGTGCTTGCGGCAAAGGTATTTGTTCCCACAAATTGCGCCTTGTAGCTATAACTCCCCGGCACGGGATGCACCTTGATCGAGGCCGATCCGGAAGCGGTGATTTGCGCAACTCCAACAATATGAATGTCGGTGCAATACTTTGCTGAACCGTCGCAGAAGTTCACCTGCCCGGCCGCAATTTTGCCAGCCTGCGGTGTCACAATCGCCGTGAGCGTAACCGTGTTGCCTGCAGCGATAGTGGTCACCGTATTGCCCCCCGAGGTAACGGTGAGGGCAGTGACAGTGGGGGTCTGTGCGACGCTGGAGGCCCACGCTCCGCAAACCATCAACATGAAGAGATGGGTGAGGATGATTTGCAATCTGGAGTTCCGAGCAGGGAAGAAGGAACAGGATCGGACTGCAACGCGCACAAGATCGCGGAAGAATACCGAAATCGAAGGCATCTGTGACCCTCCAGTGAGCAGGTTGGTTTGCCGCAATGCATGGCGCTTTGACCATGGAGTGAGCCCCTGCGCACTCGGAACTTGAGTGTGCAACAAGTAATAAATTCAGTTGAAGCAATTGATTTTACCACGTGCTTACCCATTGCATCGTGAAAGCAGAAGACTATTGGGTAGCGGTTAGATCCAAGGTGAAAGGGCCTGCCAGTCTGCGGGAAACTGCATCGCACGAAGATTGACCGTTGGATGAGCGTTGAAAAGAGCCTTGAGCCGTTCGCCCCATCGGGAATCAGGACCAATGTCAGCGAGTAGCGTTTGAATGATCAGTGCGATCACGTAGAAGCGGTCGTTCCCAATGCCGCTTGCCTTCCACGCCACAGGCAATTCCGGCTTGACGGCGAGTTCTCTATTCCACAACCGGCTGTGATGCGCGCAGACGTTACGAACCGCCGTCAGGGCATGGAGCCAGCTCACAAAGACTGGCTGCGGCTGATTGAATTCGCGGGCGATCTTCTTCCGCAGGCTGGTCCTCATGTGTTCATACATCTTCGAGAGCGCACCGAAGCTGATCAGCTCCGTCGCCATCCACACGGGCAATTCCGTTTCAGATGTGTACTTGGTCCGATAGTGGCCGATAAAAACCTCGGTCGAACGCCCCTCTTCGCGCCGGAGAATCTTCATGAAGTCGGCATGATTGAATGTCGCTGCAAAATTGGCGCGGTCCGCATAGCCGAAAACGCCCAGGTCATTTCCTATTTCGTAAGTAATGACGGCACGGACGCTGATCTCAATCCTGTCCAGGGCTTCGCGCACAAGCCGCCGCAGATCGGCATCGAATCGATAGAGATCAATGATTTGCTCAAAGGTCGTCCCCGGACGAAAGTTGCCGGTGGCGGGGTCTTTAAAGGGAATGAAATACGCGCTCAGACGGTAATAGCCAATCCGTTTCAGCCAATACAGCGTATCGGCCCTGTCGGAACAAGCAAGGCCGCGACGGATCAATAAATCGAGTTGATCTTCGTATGGAAGATGAGGCTTGCCGTATTTCATCGGAAAATGAAAAACCCGCCTATTTGAGCTTCACCTGTTTCCAGGGAGAGGCTTGGCGGGTGTGTCATCACTATAGTGACGGCATTCCCGCCAGTTGTCAAGTGTTTTGTCCTCGCGGTCAGCCGGATCGGAAAGCGCTTGATTGCCTGCAAAGCCATTCATTTCCTTCCAGATAGCCGCCCGTCATCGTCACTTCCGGATTCTACCGCCCCTGCCCGGCGTCGGGCTTAGCGCCGTGCTGGAAATGATGCTGTTTCTGTGAATTACCGTCTGAGCCACCGCCCTTGTCCGGTTCCAGCGTTCTAGCAGGTTGCACCGTGGTCGGCGTCGGCGCTGTGGCTGCCTCGGAAGGCGAATCCCGGCAACCCTGAATCTCCATTCCGCAGAACATACCGACAACAAGAGTTGCGCCGCACGCAAGAGGAATCCAGATGCGCAGCAAATCGCCCTTCAGTTCATGCAGGAGAGCATCAATCGTCTTGGCCCGGCTTTCCAGGGAATAGGTCAATCGGTTGTTGACAGACTCAACTTGAGCGACGATCCCGCCGTGAGAATCCGATAAAGTGCGCAAAGCCGTGGAGAGTTCCTTTTGGGCGGTCGTCAGGGCCGCGTTGGTTGTTTGCAGACCTTTAACCGTGGCCGTTATGCCCGATTGAAGAAAGTGCTGCCGCAGACTCTCGCCCAGGAGTTTTGCAATTTGCTGCGGATCAAGACCGGCTTCAACTTCGCCGGGGAGCGCAGAAATACGCGCCTCCAATTCGTGAACATAGCTGAGCATTTTCTGTTGCGCTTCATCCGAAACTTGCCGATGCAGATCAAGCATTTCCTGAAAGCGTTCGCGCTCATCGGCAATATCCTTTGGCGTGTGGCGGGTGAGCAGGGCCAGAATGCCCATCGCTTCGAGAATGCGCAGCATTTCATCGTCCGGGCTGAGCGTCCGGGTATGGGGACCGCTCAAGTGTGGCCCGGACGTTCACCGAAGCCGAAAGACGCCTAATTGCGTCGTCTCGAAAAGGGTATGTCTTGCGACACGTCGCTGACCCGCTGAAATCAGGGGGCTGTACGTCTCGAAAGCCACTCGCAAGGCTCGTTGTAGATTTTTATGAATGGCGGTGGCTAAGACAGCGTGAATGGGTAGTGCCACATCCATCCGGCATCCTTGCCCGCTTTGCTTGTCACGATACCGCGTTTCTCCCGCGCTCTTTCCAGCGTCTTCACTCCGATTCCAAGTTGCCGTGCGAGTTCGATCATTTCCCATGCGGCTCTTGCACCGTTCTTCAATTCTTCGTGTAGAAACGTCTCAGCTTCGCCAACCTTGTTCATCGGCTTGCCTTCGCGTTCGATCCCCTCAGCATCGTCAATGATGGATTGCGCCGTCCCATCAACCGCTGCTCCCCATTTCACCATCGTTGCGCTTACGCCGTTGGCAAGCTGGACAGGTTCGATGGTGTACGCAAATCCGCCCCGGTCCAGCGTGATGTTCGACTTTGAAATCGTGATAACCCGGTTGTCTGTATCCTTGACGCGCACAGTCTGCATAACCATTCGAGCAAGCGCGGTGAACGCTTGCGAACCTATAGCATTTTCGGAAATGATGTAGACCGAATCCATGGCCTGAAGCTGGCGCGACCATCAGGAGCGACAGCCCACGATGCAGCGATGAAGTTCACACTATTTCCGAATTCCGAAAATGCTCTGATATGGAGTGACCCTGTCAATCCCTGCGTATCGATGGGGTTGTCTTTGTTGTTGCTTTTTCCAATTTCCGAAGGCAGGGCCAGCAGCAGTCGGGGCAGTTTTGAGCGACGATTGATCAGTCTGATATTCGCGGGTCGAAACCGCATAATCTTGATCCGTCGGGAGCTGCCTCTGACTAGAGTCGCGAGTCCGGCTGGGCCTGTCGCATAGAGCATACGAGGATTCTCCTTCGTGCTTGCTCCGGCTGCGGCTGGCACTGCCTTCGATTTGGATGGCGTTGTTCATCTGTGTTTTTGTCTTTGCTTTTTCATTCTTGGAAAAGTTTTTGCTGTTGCAGTTGTTTTTCCTCAGGCCGCCATTTTCAGCCTGGTTGCCGCCTCCGCCTTGACTCCGATGGCCCAGACGAAGCCCAGCAGTTCGCGCCCCACGGCGGTAATGATCTTGCGCTGGTCCCTGCCCGCCGCCGCCAGTCTGGCATATCGTTTCGTAAGCCGGACCTGCGCCTTCCAGGCAATCTCCTTGATCTCTTCCGGCACCCCTTCTTGTCGTTTGCGCGACGCCGGCCCGATGCCTGGTCGAAGCCGATAACTCCAGGCCGCTTCGACGGCGATGCGTCTGAGATGCGCGTTGCCGGTCTTGGTGATGCTGCCGCGCTTCATCCGCTTGCCGCTGGAGTCCTCGCTGGGAATCGTGCCGCTGTAGGCCATTAACTGCCGGGCGCCTTCAAAGCGCGAGATATTACCCAACTCCGCCGCGATGGTTACTGCCGAAATCTGCGCGATACCACGCAACGCCTGCAAGCCCTTGACGACTTCCTGTACTGCGGGCGAGGCCACCTTGACCGCCTCCGTGATAGCTTGTTCCAGGCGCGCCACCCGCTCACCCATGTGCTCGACCTCGTGCAAATAGTCCAACCGCGTCGACTCCTGCGCAACCTGCGGAAAGCGCAACTGCCGCACCCAGGCCATGTAGAGATGCGTCCACGCCTTCACGCCCGCTGCCGGCCGCTGGCCCGAGCGCAGCAGAAACTTGCTCAACCGGTGACGTGCCCGCAACTGATCTTGTTTCGCCGCCTCGCGCGCCCGTACCAGATCGCGCAGCGCCTCGGAGCCCTCATCGGGAATCCACACTGCCGTCAGATCGCCGGAGCGGAAACTGCGCGCCAGCCGTTCCGCGTCGCGCCGATCCGTCTTGACCCGGTTGCCAGCTTTCATCGGCACCAGCGTGGGCGCAATCACATCGCACTTGACGCCCAGTTCCGCCAACTGCCAGTAAAGCGCATAGCCCGTCGGACCAGCCTCGTAGCAGGCCTTCAGATGCTCAACCGGCCCCAGCTTCTTCACCATCTTGCGAATCGACTCCGCACGGTTGGCAATCGTTCCAACGCTGCGTACCTCACCGTCTGGCTCGGCGATCGCAACCGCTATCGTCTCGGCATGGACATCCAAACCCAAAAATCGTACATTTTCCTTCATGACCGGTTCCTCTCCGCTTGTGGCTCTGAGTTGTGCTTCTTTCCAGAATCACAGCCTAACCCACGACCTGCGCACTGGAACCGGTCACTCCATGATGACTAGAAACCGGGAGGCCTTCCGCGAACAGAACTTTGTTGCTTATGCAAGCCGCGATCATGTCCTCTGCGACTTCGGGTGAAAGTGCGGCGGGCTTTTCACAAGAGCATGTTTGCCGGCGCGGGCGGCACGGCCGTCCACTCGCCATGCAAGCCGTTCGTCAAAGGCAGGTAGACCGCTCCAGCCTCCTGGTCCTGTGGCAATGCATCGTAACTTCCGTGTGCGTGCGGATGTCCAACGAACGGGCGATGCGCTCGGCTTTCCCAATGTCGCGGCTGGCTATAGCGGGACTTCGGCGTTGGCGCATCGCTTCAAGGCGGGAATCGCCTTTCCAACTGCAACGGTCGAAGTGGAAAGAATTCCCCACTTGACGGCGGCGTGGTGCGTCATGACACAACCTCTGGAGAATTCAATGCCAGGCCGAGGAACTCAGCATCGACACCCAGCCGGGCCCGCGCCAAGCGGCAATAGCCCTGCCCCAGAGCCTTCTCAACACGATCGAGAAAAGGATCGTCACTCCGGCCCTGGACGCGGCCAAAGTTTTCCCCCACGCCTCCGGCAAGAACAATCCACCCGATGCGATCCGATGCGAATACATGCAAGAGCTCGCGGAGCGCTCCCCCTATCTCCAATGAGACCAGTTCGACAAACTCCGCCATGGGACCCTGCGGATGCCGAGCGGCCTCGGTCGACGTCCATCGAAGCAAGGTCATTTCGTAACCGGCATGACGAAATGTCGGATCGGTTCGATAGTATCGAAGCGCCTCCTCGACCCCTTCATCGACTCGCTGCGTCCCGATTCCCCGTTCAAAGTACCAATACGCGGCGCGGCGTGCCAAGGCCGGCCCGGCACAGTGACGAGTCCATCGTATTTCCCCTGCCGGGTGGGCTGGCACAGAACCGTCCTGCGCCGGCCTCCAGACCCAAGTCCCCGCCCCGGTATCCAAGAAAAGAAAACGTCCGAACTGCCCGTAATTGTTCCCCATTCCCGGATGACTGAACAGAGGTCTTCCCTGGCGAACTATCCCCCCGGCAATGCCCGTCGCTATGTTGACGAGCATGCCGGCGGCACTACCGGTTGCCAGCGAGAAATCGAGTGCGCCTCCCGGTGTGGTTTCTCCCGCCACACGGGCCACCGCGTCCAGCATCACGCTGACGGAGACAGACTCGAATCGAGTTGAGAGCGTTCTGGCTAACGCTCTCTGAAGAAGATGCGCTACCGGCTGAGGCGTCTGACAACCCGGAATGAATGTCGCCTGAAAAAGTCCATCCACCTGCGGGCCCGGCCAAGCCACGCCCACGGCCTCAATGCGAGTGCAATCGATTCCAGCTTCCACCAGCAACTTCTGAAACTCGCCGGCCAGCATGGCCATGAAGCGTTCAAGAGTGTCGATACCCAGGCCGGTCCATTCGACTCGCCCGCTGCGGGCCAATACGGCACGCGAGGTCGCCCCAACCACGGCGAACGCGCATTTCGATCCCCCCACGCTTACCACAAGCCTGACCGATTCTTCCTGTCTGTTCATACCGAGACCTCAGATGGAGGTAAGAGGCAAAGAACGAGCGGCGCGGCACCGATTATGCCCGTCCAGCCCTAATTTCAGCCTCCATAGTTGGAGTTTCCGCGTAGCGCGTTCAATATACCACTGAACAAGGCGTTGTTGAACGGATAGAGGTTGAAATCGGCTAATTCCCGGACAGATAGTTGAAAGGCTGTCACTTCCATCCGAACAAGCACAACGCCACGCGGCTCCACCACATCCCGAAAATGAAGTTCCAAGTGAGGTGCTCTGAATTTATGACCATGTTTTTCCTCTTGCAAGCGCTTGGAAACAGTAGTACGTTGGTTGTGCTATTCGGCGCGTGACTTGGATGAATCTGAGTTGACTTCGTGCCTATATCATTCCAGACTCGTCCTGTTTGAACCATTCGGTCCTTGGAGAGGAGAATATCTCCGATGAGCGGTCCCTTGAACGTGTGGGATGAATGGATAGGCCCGTCTCCATCCAGAACTCTTCTTGCGATGGAATGCAAGGCGTCCGCTGCGAAAGATGGGGCGTCCGATAAGGAAGTCAGAAGTTCCAGTGCCGAACAGCGCCGCCCTTCCCATCTTCCTGTTTTCGATCCTGTCACGTATGAGGAGATTTGGCGACAGGACGAGGAACAACACCTGTTCGCATACCCCGTCAAGCAAGCGTCGGGTGTGATCTGGCTATCTGGACGGGCATTCCTGGTTGGTACACCAGCAGGGGTGGACGTAAGCCTGGCCCGGCGTTTTCCGAACAACGTCGTCCTGTTGTCATGGGCGCATTCGCATATCGCCGGCTTCGGCGATTATGCAGCGGCTTGGCTACAGAAGGCGCCACCGGAAGCCAGCCTGGCCGTCTGGACGTCGGACTGGATTTGGGAACATGTGCTTGATATGTTCCCCAACAGTGAGCTTCCGATATCCCGGCTGCGTCCCGTAATTTTCGATGTCGATCATATCGAGCATTTCGCTCCGCGCACCACCTTATCGATGGCCTACTCGGTGGGGAGAAGCTCGCCGGAACTCTACGCGCATTTTCGCTTGCTGGATAGCCATTTGGTCGTCGGCCTGGATCGGGCTTTGCCGGGCAGCGCGCCTCCTCTTGGGCTTCCAGTCGTGTCCGCATACCAGACTCTGATGAGCCGGATTTACGATTGGTATCCGCAGAGCCACGAGTTGATGGCACCCATGCTCCAGCGGCGCATCAAACAGCTCTCCGATGCATCCATTCTGGCCCCGCTCTCCTGTGCGCGCGGCGCGTGGTGGTATAGGTTTTCACTTTCAGCAGGCACTGTGGAGCGAGTCCTGCACCCCGACTGCGGAAAAGGGAACAGCTCCGGCGGCGCTTGCAGGCCAGGCGACGCTTGCCAGTACACGAGCGAATTCATTGCGGCTGGCAAGGAATTCGCGCAGGAAGTCTGCCGCCGCAGCATCTACGGCGGGTTCTCCCCCCCCGACCTGCCTTCCAGTGAAGAAGTTGACGCGTGCGACCAATGGAACAGGCAGAACTTCCTGAGCTTTGACAGTTGTCCCAAGATTCCGGCTGCCGCCGCTCCGCCCGATGAACCGCTCCAGCAAGGCATCGGCGAGTCCATTCCAGTATCGCTTGTCATTGGCTGTGGAGCTCCCCCTACGAGGTGGCACGGCAAGATCAACCCCGACCGTCGCATCGTGCTCGGGGGACAAGATGTCAGCGTGCTCGAGTCCAAGCTGCGCCAGTATATTGCGCAGAAACAGGACCGCAGCGGTGTTTTCAGCAATCTCGTCTACGTCCTGGTTTCACCTGCGACAGAGTCACTCGTCAGGGAGGAACTGGCGCGAATCTGGCGCGAGTTCAAGTCCCCTTTGGACGGCGCGGAATACCGCATCTTACGCAACCGGGTTGTTCCACGGTTTGAGAAACCGAAAACAGGAGGGCTTCGCTGCTTTCGCCAGAATGATGATGGGTTCCAGTACAATCCCGCAGGCCATTTCGACCTTTTGTGGTGCATTAAGAACGATGACCGGATGAAAGGATTGTTTTACTACACCAATCTTACCAATTTGGGGATTAACGTCACCCCGGAAGTTGCTGTGCTCCGAAGCCACTTGGCGGAAACCAAGGCTGATGCCGTCTTTGAACTCGTGCCGCACGATGACAGCAAGAACGGCATGGGAGCAGGCAGCTACTGGGTTGAAAGAAGCGAGCGCCAAATGGCGCTCATCAAGCCTGTATATTGCGGAGAAGAGCAAGAAGGCCGCGGGTGGCAAGGCGACCGAAACAGGGTTGTTAGCGATATCCATGCTTCAGGCCTGTACATGAGCACAGGCTCTGTACTCATCGACGCGGAGTCCATTCGCAAGCACTGGGATGACCTGAACAAATTGCCCTGGTATGCGCGGCGCCGGCGTCCGCTGAGAACTCCCAGCAGCAATCGTGACGACGAATTGCGCTGGAGCGTTCAGCTAGAGCGTGACCTGGACCAGATTACCTGGGCAAAAAATGTGAAATGTTCGGGAGTTGTCATCTCGCCTCCCAATCAGCGGCGGCGTTTTTTTGCCGTGAAAAGAGAGAGCGATCTATATCAGAAGAGCTACACAGAACTGCGAGAACTCTACCTCGGCCTTCCACGCTTTGGAGCAGGATCGGCGTCGCCCGTGTTCCCGCCTCACGCTCCACTGGCCCTTGTGCCCAATGAGCAGCATGATCCGTGGGGCAATGACTTATTGAGATTTCTGAAGAAACTTCCACAATCAGACATTCAGGTCTCGGAGACATGGGAATCCAGTGCTTATCCGCTTGGCATGTCGCATGTGGAACGGAATACGCTCGAAAGTGTTCCACTCTCTGATGTAGTCCCAGAGCTTACGGAAAAGATGAACGTCATGAGCAAGCTGTTGGATTGTCATGGCAATCTCTCAATTCAGATCCATCCATGTGAGCGTGTATGTCGAGTTCTCAGCGACGCCGGCCGGGCGTTGCAGGATAACGCCGGCAAAGAAGAGAACTTCTATGTTATTCATGCGTCCGAACCCAGTGTCTTCTACCTCGGCTTGAACGCAGACAGGGTATTCGAGACTTTCGGTCGGAAGAACGCGTCAAGCCAAATTGATCCATTTGAAGACACCCTCAGGCAAAATGAAATTAATATCAGGATTTTTGCCGGATCACTATTATCCAAGGGCATGGATGAGTTCGTTAATTCTCTCCACGATTCCATCGCGGGAAAGATCAGAAATAGCCTCTCCGGCCAGAAGATTCTCGATCTGCGCAAGAACGCGAATTTTCCCCAAACGGAAAGTGCACTGGCTGGAGTCCTGTTCATTCTGGCTCTGCGCGCCCTGCGCGAGGTCCTCAGTACAGGCCGCGCAGAAAAAAAGTCTGATTTCAATCAGGTCCTGCTGGGGTACCTCAATAACGTTGATACGCTCAAGGCTGGACAGGTGGTGCGCGTCGAACCTGGAATGATTCACGCTGCCGGGCCGGGTTGCTACCTGGCGGAGGCCAGCAACCAGTCTGACAATACATTTAGGATCTTTGACCACGGCCGGGAGTACGAAGCCGAACCGCGTCCCATGCACTACGATGAGGCGGCGGTAGCCCTCTCCGACGAGAGCTTCCTGGATTCGGAAAAACAAAAACGGCTCATCTGCACGCCGCGCAATGAAAATGCCGGCGTGCTGGTTCCGATGAGAATTCTCCATCAGGATCTACTGGAGGCTGGCCATTCCTTCCGGTGCCCACGGGACCCCACACACGGACACAGTGTCATCTGCACGGAAGGAAGCATCATAATTTCTGTCAGGCCAGAAGGCGGAATTCCGCGCGAGATGACAATTGCTTCAGCTCATGCGGCGTATCTCAGAGATAGCAAAGATGAGTTTACGATAAAAAGCGTCAAGCACCACACTTCTGCCTGTGCCGTCATATGCTCCATCTCGTCTCCAGTTACTTCCCAGATGGCGATAAAGATTGGAGGAACGCACGTACATTTCGTATTTTATGCCTACCCCAACCCTGCTGAGGAGGAGACATTCCTTTGGTACAACAAGCTGCATGAAAAAGAGAATTTGCCGTTGAATTTTTCGTGGGAGAGCCGCCTCAGAGTATTCCGGGAAGAACTTGAAAAGTTCCGATCCAAGATGTTGCATATGAACTCCGGAAACATATCCCTGATGACGCTCTCCTGGCCGGGTCCTATCTGGGAGCAAGCCGGAACAGCCCGGAATCAAGTCCGATGCGTCGATACGACCTGGGATCACAACTCGCGGATGGAGGCGCATGTGCTGGGCTGTGAAAAGACAACACTGAAGGATTTGGTCGGTGGCATCCAGAATATTAATTGGGAGTCTTGCCTGATCATGTCCCTCGCGGCTGCGGATATCGCCGCCGAACGGAAGGAATTTGGCGGAAGGCTACAGGATGAGAATGGGAATACTAAACCTGGGCTGCTTCTGAACTTCTCATCGGAGATTTGCATGGCCGTGGCTGGGAAGGGAGACGAATCGGTTGCTTTTGGGGACAGGAATCGCGACGGTGGAGATTTGCACATTAACTGCATCGATCAGTGGTTATGGTTCGATCCGCTCACGCGCGATTGGTTCATACAGAAAACATCCCCCGAAGACATCGGTCTTTCTTCCGACCATAAGCCGCACAGGAGAGCCATTCGCCTGTGCGATCTGCTTTCCACCACCGCGGTGGTCTTTCGCTTTCTTTCCGAGGAGATCGGCAAAACGTTTCTTGAGGAGCAGACAACTCTGTCGGCAAAGGCAGTTCAGCAGGCACAGGCGGCTAAGCTCTGGTTGGATGAGTTGAAAAAATGCTGGCACGAAACCACCACCGTGTTAGTCAATGAGCGAGCAACCAAGTTTAAAGACTTGATAGATAAATACCGCCTGCACCTAAACGTCGCGACAGAGGAGGTCTTTAACTGGATATCCAGGGAGTGCCGTGAGGGCAATGACGTTGAGCATTTCATCGTCGAGATTGGGAGGGACTACGGTGACTTGCTTGCCGCATTGTATGCTGAGTTTGACTTGTCACCGTTCGTTGAACTGGACCCAGAAGAAAAGTTAACCAGCCCAAAAGAGAAGTTAACCGGCCCCAAAAAGAAGTTAACCATTGTTTTGGGGGGCTATGGCGGCGTCCATTTCGGCAGCGCGGAATGCAAGGCAAGCGATTTGTTTGTGCAAACGGTAAACACAGAACTCAACTTTCATCTGCGCGCAAGGCGCGTCCAGTTCAAGGCCGATGTGGTGCGTGCTCAGGCCTCTGGATCCTCCACCCGCCTGTTGCGAGCGGGCCAGTGGAGAAACCTCATCGGGGGTGACAAGTGACCATGGATTGCGTTCGGGGACTTAGTCTTCTTCAATATAGCCGCAATCCCCATCACCTGCGCGGGTTTCTGGAACTCCGCGCGGATCGGCTTGGACAAGATTCAGTGCTGCACAAAAGCATTATTGTACTGAGGGGACAGATTGGCTCGGATCTTCAAATGACCGAACGGACCAAAGGCGCGACATGGCCCATGCTGCGGCGAACGGGCCAATACCCTCCATCGATGCTGATCCCCGAACTCGGAAACATCATCTCCGTCATACCCGATGAGCAGAGGATTGGATGCGACTATATCGACCACCTGCAGGCGTCCCATTTCATCGCACGGGCGTATCTGGACGCGCTCAGGCTCTACCTCCTGCTCGACACAGACAACGCAAACGGCATGCGTTTCGATGAGATGAACTTCGGGGAACTCGGCCAGTCGCTGTTTACTGACATCCATCCGTTGCTTGATGTCGATCAGCCGTTGTTTGCTGGTCAAGATCTGCGGCAAGCCGCGCAGAGACTGACGACAATATTTTTCAACTCGAGCAGGCGCAACAATTATCTGAATCAAATTTATTTCCGCCAAAATCTCGAAGCCGCGCTAAACGATTCGAAACTTCACAAGAAAATAAAAGATGATTTATTGGAAAAGTCCGCTGCAAATGCAAGCGGAAAAGCATCGCCTGGAGATGCGTTATCGGACTTCAAGCGAGCCGCTACATTGCTTCACTGTGACCTCAAATCCGGGACCCATTGCGAAGCGGCCATCATGAACATGAGTAAACGCGCGAGACACTCCATATTTAAGCATATCGTTCTCCAGGGATGTGGCGACGTGTCAATGAATTACTGGAACATATGCTTTCTCCCCAAGGATGATCCCCCCGAGAATAGGGACAGACTGATTCATGTGCCCGGCGAACCCGTTGACGATCGTGAGTATTCGTGCCTGATCTCTTGGGATGCGCAAATGCCAGCAGGAAGTGCGAACGAATTGAGGCGTTATTCCTCTTGCGGAAAAGTCTTCTCCGCCGGGGCCAATACCCCGACCCTCTCCATAGGACGCGTCCGGATCAACCAGTATGGCAAGACGAGCCAACTGCGCCTCGTCACGGGTCAGGAACCGCTGGACATTGACGAGATTGTGAGATATGCGGTTTACGGACAACGGCTTGCCTGGGATGGGCATGTCGTCGAACCGAGATCAGTCGCCCCTGAATTCTCGGATGTCCGCCATTTGCTCAACTTGCCAAACCTGAATTTTGATTTCAAGAAACCGTCTGGCAATGAAGTCGCTGAAGTTGACACAGCTTGGGCCAAGGCGCATGACGACGCCAGCAATGCTGGTCTTGGCGATCTGTTCCGATCCGAAACATGCCCGGAGGCCTTTCGAGAACATCCGCGCTACATGTTCGGCGTTCCAGCTACACATGACGTGTGGCTGGGCGAGCGGGTTCTCCTGCCCACCGATTCCTTGCTCCAAGCCGCCTGCGAGCACCCCGTTGAGATCGAACTCTCGCAGCTTGGCACGCCTTGGGACTGGATTACAGTGTGCATGATCCACTGGGGTTACACATTGAAGAGAAACCGCGATGAAGTTATCGACCGAGGCGATTTTGCGTGGGATAGAATTGATCCCGCCAAACCCAGGCTGATCGTTTTCTTTCTGAAGGCGCTTTATCCTTGCACTTTGGTTGGCATTGGCAAATTGTTGGAAAAGGAGAGTCCCCGGACTGACAATGAACCGTATGGAGACCTGTTTCTTTTGGCTTGGGGACATGGTTTTAACAATGACCAAGGTTACACCATCTTCGACTGCGCCAAGCTGCTGGTCGACCTTGGCGCCAAGGCCGTTCTTTTGATCGATGAAGGCGGCGATGTCTTCCAGCACTATTTCCCAAGCTTTACTGAACTACAGCAATATGAAGAGGGTTCCTTCAACTCCGGGCAGGCGCATCAGGGCATAGCTGAGAATTTTCCTGTAGTCGCGAACCGCGAGCAAATGAGGTCAACGCTGGCCTTCTGGGTGGAACCCTGATGATGGTGCAGTAGCTCGCCAAAATTCCGGCCAGTCGTGTGAGGCGCCGGTGATCGTGCCGTAGTTGCCCGCGCTCATTCCGCCCTTGAACCCATCGGGGCCTTCCCGGAAGATCCGCAAAAACGCCTTCTGTTGCCTGTCATTGATGTGGCCGCGCAGCCGGTCCAGTAGCTTTGTCTTGGCAATCAGCAACCCCACCTGCATGATGGTCAGGCGTGACCACGCCAACTTCGCGAGGCAAGCGTGCGCCGTATCTGGCACGCACATGGACTCAAGCCGCACTTGGTCGAGACGTTCAAGATCAGCCGTGATCCGCAGTTTGCCGGCAAACTGGAAGCCATCATTGGCTTGTATCTGAATCCGCCGGAACATGCGTTGGTCCTGTGCGCAGACGAGAAGAGTCAGATATCCGTGTGACGCACTACACTAGCAACCAGTTGGCGAAGACAGCACAAACCGGCGGGAATCTATCACGGAACGGCGCTGATGAAGCTGCTCATCGACTATGAAAAGCAGGCGGAGTATCCGCTGGAGCGCACCGAGACCGGCACGCTCGACTGGCTCGTAGAGAAGATGGCGCTTTCGAAAGACAAGGCGCAACTCAAATACAACGAATTTCTGACCTTGAGCGGAATTCCGGCGGACGTGTGTGAGTACCGCGGGGGAACCGGAGCGCGCTGGAGCGGGTGGTGGACCAGTACCGCGTGAGCACCGACAAGCGGTCGGTAATTGTGAACAATCCAAACCGGGAGGACGACCCCGAGTACATCGTCCGGCTGATTGGCAGGTGGTGACGGTTTCCGCGCAGACGGTGCGACTGCTGCGGGAGTTGGCGGGGTTGTCGATCGAGCAGGAGCAGGAGCGGCTTGCGCCGCGCGGGTTGGATTTCTAAAACTTATGGATGGGGGTGTGCAGGGGTTTAAACTCCGGGCTACCGGCCGCGGGCTTTCAAAGCCGGGGCTATTGGGTTCGTGGTATCCCACCCTGGCTGCAAAAACAAGAACGCGGCGAGGGTGGGGCAACCATACAACATGAGGGTAAAAGCCATGTTGTATGGGTGCGAACCCCTAACGCAATCAAGTCAGTTCACTCTTCCGGTCCCTGTTAAAAGCGTGGGCATAAAGCTTTCGGCTGCCCTAGAAACTGCTTTACGTTGTTCGTCGCCGATGATGTGTGAGTATAAATCAAGCGTTGTCCTGATGTCACTGTGCCCAAGCTGCTTTTGTGCGACCTTCGGATTCGCTCCGTCCGAGACTAGGACCGATGCCAGCGCATGGCGGAAAGCGTGAAGCCCTCCACGCGGAATTCCTAGCCGTTTCAGCAGTGGCGCCAGCCGTCTTTCGCGCCACGAGTTCATATCGACCGGTCCTCCATGCTTGCCCCTGAAGACCAGGCCGGTTGAGTTGCCCGAGCGTTCCTGATGCGCCCGGAGGATGTCGAGCAGAGGATCGGGAAGGGGAACCACCCGATTACCAGCCCTGCTTTTGACCGCGTTCATCTGGCCACGATAGCAAGAGCGGCGAACCTCAAGGTACGCGCCCTCCAAGTCGATGTCCTCCCATTGCAGACCGGCGAGCTCTCCGCTTCGGAGGCCGGTCATCACTGCCGTGACCCACATCGAGCGCTCAGGCTCTTGGGCCGCTTCGAGGATCTGTTGCGCCTGGTCGGGGGTGAACGTCCTGCCCCGCTGCTTCTCGCCTTCTACTGGAATCACCAGCCGGGTTCGGTCCAGCCTCTGGGCTTTATGGCCCCATTGGACCGCGCTGGTGAGGATCGAATTCAGTGTCCCAAGTACGTTCAACACATAGGCCCTTGAGGCCCCAAGACGGACCATTCCGGCGATCATGCCTTGTACCGCTTCCGGGTTGATGTCTTGTAGTCTCATCTGTCCAAACGCCGGAATCAGGAACCGGCGGATATGCTGCCTTGCGGTTACGGAGGCGGAAGGTTTCCACATCGGTAGAACCTTCGGACCCCAGGATTCTGTGAAGTCTGCAAAATTCACTCTCGTCTGGGCCATCACTACGCTCCTTAGCCCATTGAAAGCGCGCTTCATTGGTGACTCTAGCACATTGGTCTGAATTGTCAATACTTCCCCGGAAAATAAAAGAGATTTCTTTGAAGGTGGCCCATGGGGATGTGAACTGTCTGGAAAGATTACTTCACTATAGGGGCCACCGGGCCGAAGAAGCGTGACTCCCCTCACCGATGCACTTAAAAGGTTATCGTGACATGTGTTTAGCGCACTTCTAACGCACTCGCTGAATGGTATAGGGTGCGATCATGCCGCCCAAAAGGATTATGCTCACCGTGACGCCAAGGATTGACCAGTTTCTAGAGCGCATGGTCGAGGAAACCGGGATTGACCGCAGCAACCTGATTCGGACGCGCCTTTGGGAATGGATGCGTGAAGAACAAGATCGATCTATCGCTGAGCGCCAGCTAAAGAAAGACCTAAAGCAAAAACAGCCCCGAGGTTGAGCCGGGGCCTCAGCTTCTCTCTCCCATCTAAATCTACGCGACTGTGACAGCCGTCACGGGTCGATGTTCATCGCTGTATCCACAGTTGACACATAGGACCTATGTGCTAATGTCGGGGAGTACCAAGTTCCGCCGCTCCGCAGATTCAAGCGTGGGTTCGCAAGGACGAGACGCCCGGCTGTGCGCAGTGCCAATAAGTCGGTCAAGTAACCGGGCAGGGCGGCGGAAAAGAAAGAAGGGGCATGAACGTCACAATCGACATCGGCCAGCCGTACAGCGTGGAAGTGCTGGAGAAATACGCGGGCACCGAACACGAGAGGGAGGCCGTCGGTATGGTCCTGCGCCGCGCCTCGGACCATCTCTATCACCACATCGAGCCTGACGCGCCGGTAGAGGACTTCGCGGCGGTTGACCTGCTCGACGATCTGCGCGCCGGACTGGGGGTGCTGTGATGAATCGTTACGAGATGCGCAGACAGTTTGGCCGCAACCCCGACACTTGCGCCGTGCTCGTGTGGGCAATCCAGCAAGCGCTCAAGGGAATCGGGAAGCGCCACCCTGACGGCAAGCGCCAGCGGAAATCCCGCCTCCGCGACTTGACGATCTACCGCCTTCGCTCCGAGACAAAGGAGGCCCGCTGATGCCCAGAGGCAAAGCACTTAACCCCTGCACCGGCTCATGCCTGACGGTCGAGGTTACAGACTTCGACTCCATCGACGACAGCGACGGCCGACTGATGGTCAACTGCCCGGTTTGCAGCCGCGCCCTCTATCCGCGCAGCCAGAGCTCTACGAACGGCCTGGACGGCGTTCACTTCTTTTCTGTGCTGCCCACTCACAACGTCAACCCGAACCACCAGGTGAACGCATGATCGACGACGGTCTCGGTTGCTTCCGTGGAATCCGCAACTGCCCCTACATCTACGCCGCGCTGGCCGCTGCCGTGTGCCTCGGCTTGCTCGTATGGAGGGTGCTTTGAACCTTCAGAACGCAGTCCACCAGCGCCGCGCAGATCCTGTCGGACTCACCCTGGAGGAATACAACCAGGGCCACGAATACCCACTCGCCAACGTCCTCGGCCCCTCTGCCAACAAGAGCCGCCGGCGTCTCAACTGGTTCAACTGGTTCGCCGGCCTCACGCTGCTTGCGGCGGTGGTCGCGGCTATCATGGAGGCAATGTGAAAACCCTCATTCTGTGCGCGCTGATCCTTTGCGCCGCGTCCCTATCCGGTCAGGCCCTGCCGGATGCGCCCAAGCCACATCTTGACCGCCTGGAATGGTCCCTGCTGGCCACCGACGCCGCCGTGCGGGGCTTGGATGTCTACTCGACGCACTGGGCAGAGCAGGCGGGCAACAAAGAGCGAGTGCTCCCCGGCTTCATCGCCAACCATCCGCCGATGATGGCCCTCTACTCAGGTGGCATGGTATTCGCGCAATACTGGATTGCCCGGAAGCTGGTCGCCCACCATCACCGCAAGCTGGCCTATTTCGTGACCTCGGCAGACGTGGCCATCACAGCCCCGAGCGCGATTCACAACCTCTTTCTGCCCGTCTGTGTGGCGCCGAACGTATACCTCTCGACTGGCTGCCAGGCTCCTGTCTCTGGCGTCATCTACAAGTGATTGCCGCCCTGCGGTATGCTGAAAAGTCGCAAGGTGCGCACTTGGAGGCTGGACGTGGGCAAGAAGAAAGAGGAGTTCGTGTGGGATTTTAGCGAGGTTCCAGACGCGGCAATCATCGCGGAGGCCGGGCGGCGTCGTCAGAAGCTGGGACACAAGCCAAAGACCCCGACGCCCTGCAAGCACTGCGGGAAGATATTCGGGGCGGCTGAGGTTCGGAAGCACTGGCCGGTGTGCCCCAAGAAACCAATTCGCGGGAAGGCGAAGAAGGCATGAAGGCTATTTCAGAGGATCTTCGGAAACTGCTAGAGAACCCGCCCCGCGTGATTCGATGCGAGATGTGCCACGGTAAAGGGACGCTCGATGGAATGAAGTGCGGTGCCTGTGGCGGGGTAGGCATCCACCGCATTGAGCAAGCAAAGGGCGAGGCCTAAGCCCCGCCCCTCATCCCCCCCCCTGCCGCTTCAGGCTGCCAGTTCACCCGGTAGAATCAACATCCCCGACTCAATCAGCTTTGCCGTTAGGCGGTCCATAGCCGCCGGGAACTTGTACGCGATCGTGCGGACGCTCATCCCGAGCAACTGCGCCGCCTCCGAGTGCGTGTACTCCTGAAGGACGATCCTCTCCAGCATGTCCCGGTCCAGCGAAGGCAGAGCCTTGATGCACTTTTCCATGTCGTAGACGAAGATGATGGCATCCTCGAACGTGCGGATCGGCTTGCTTGAGACCCAGCCACGGCCAACCGGGTCACTGAGGCCTGAGCCGACGCGCGCCGTCTGCATGGAGCAGTAGAGGTAGCGCCTCAGCAAGCCGTGCGTGTGCTGGCGAAAGAAGTAGGTCTCTGTCGTGGAGAATTCAGGCAGCGGCTTGGGCTTTGGCTTGACAACCCGAGGGGCTTCCCGCTTGATCGTCTTCCGGTCGCTCCATTTGACGTAGTTTTTGCTCGTCACTGTGCACCCCCGGTTTCATCGGCAACCGCGTATACCTGGATGAGTTGCCCCCCCCGGTGCGATGGACGCCGCCCGCGCCGAACCCGGCTCTCCGGTGTGGGAAAGCTGGCCAGCTTAAGTTCGCAGGGTGCACAATACGCGCCCGAATTACCTTCTGGACGGCACCAGATACAGCCGCAAGCCTCGCAGATCTTCAGCTTCATCACTTGGTCCATGGTGCGCCCCCGTTCAGTTGCCTATTGCCCCGATGCAGTTCGCACCGTCGTACTGGAATATTGCCAGGTAGGTTCCCTGAGCCCAGCTTGGAATGGTCAGCGTGTTTCCCGACATGACGATCTGCCCAGGCGCGAACTGCCAGTTGCAGCCACTTCCAAAGGTCACCGTCTGAGCCGTCGGAGTGACCGCGCCAGCCAGCGCCAGCGGGTTGATGAGGATCGAGAAGTAGTTGCCAGCCACGAGGCCGGTGACGTTGACCGTGCGCGTCGTGATGCCGTCGGCCACCGCGTAGCAGAGGGGCAAGACACCGTCATTACCGCAGTTGTTCGACGGCCCGGCGGGGGTGTAGAGCGGCAAGGTGAACGCGCTCATCGGTGCGCCGGCGGCGTTGAAGGTGACCACGGCAGAGTCAACGGCCGTCGAACTTGACACAGGGCCGTTGGTGACAACCAGCATGTTCCACATGGTCATCAGATCGGGAGGCCCATAGAGCGCGGTGGGCGCGCTGAAGGTTGGAACGTAGGCGTCGAAGTTGCACCTGGGCGCACCTGTCGTCGAATCGATCTGACACCAGTCCGAGCTACCCTGGGGCGTTCCGTGAGGCTGCAAGCAGGTATAGCCGCCGGGTGCGAGAAGGCGATCTCCGGTGCCGGTTTCCTTGGCTACCACGGAAAAGCAGATGTTCGGCGGATTGGTCAGGCTTACATCGGGAAGATTGATGGTGAACGCGCCGGTCTTGATCGGCACGGTAATCGGCACGTCCGACGTCTGGCCCGGTACGCCTCCGCAAGCACTCAGGAAGCTGATGGGCACCCCGGCCGCGCTGACAGGGGCAAAGCTGATGGTTCCACTGGCCTCAAGCACACCGGCTGAATTCTTGATTCCCGCGGCGAAGACTTGGACGCAACCGGAGGGAACCTGCGCGGTGACTGTCGGTGAAAACATGAGCGCCGCAAGGGCCGCGATTATCAGGAATAGCGCCGTGCGCTTCATGGTGACTCCTTAGAAAATGTGCGGTACGAACTTGGCCGCGTCGTTGAGAATCTTCTGGCCTTTGGATGGGTGAGCTATCGAGTGCATCTCGTCTGCAGCGTCCTGAACGAAGGCCTGGACTGATGCCAGAGTTCCACGCATAGAAGCGCTGGTCTGTGCATCGACGGGGTGCTTCAGCGCATAATCGGCGTCGTCGATGAGGGTGATGGTGTGCTGATTCAGCCCATAAGCGCCCCAGGCCGTCAGAGCGAGGAACGCAATGACGGCCAGGATCAGGGCGAAGTGTGCGACTTGGAGGAGACGGGTCATTTTAGAGCGTCTTCGCCAGCGTGACGAACTGTGGGATGCTGGCCAGCAGCGCCTTGACAGTGGCAATCACGTTCACGTCGAGACCGGCATCGGCCAGCTTGGCCTCAGCGGCAGTGCCGCCCGCCGTGAGCACCGATGCAATCTCGCCGAGGATCGCGTAGCCCGCCTTCTCAACCGGCACAGCCAGAGGGCCGTAGGTTGGGATTGCGGCGGTGACAGCCTCGACGGTGGATGCGGATGCTTCGACCTTGGGGACGTCGGCAACAACCTTCTGGAAGACGGTTGCGAAGAAATGACCTACGGATTTGAACGTAATCATGTTTGCGGCCTCCTTTGTGGCCGGGTTACTGGGTTGAGTCGGGAAATCGGCCTGAATCGGCGCCTTTGCTGTTGTGACCGGCGAAGGCACCGAGGGCGCCACTGACGAGGTTGCTGGAGACTGCGAGGACCGCGGTCCCGATAGAGATCGGGTCAGGGTGGAAAAGAACTGCAAGAGCAAGGATCACCCCCAAGATTGCGAGTAGAACGGCCCAAAAGGGCTGTGGCCAGGTCATGCTGAGACCCCTTCCTGATAACGCGCTACGCCGTCCACGAAGTGAGCGGTCAGAACCTGTTGCCGCATTGCCGGGGCAACAGAGAAATGGACCCAGGCTCCCTCTTGAATCACCTGGTCGAACTGGATCATCGGGTAGGAGACGATCTTCTTGACGATGTCCAGCGGTGAGCCGAACTGCGGGCAGACGAAGTCAGCCGCGTAGCCGGTGACGTGTGCCGAGTCAGGGACGCCGCGCACGATGCGGTTGAGGTCAGGGCAGCGATAGCCTGAATCGATGTGAAGCGGAGAGCCGAGGATCGCTCTCACCTTCTCAAGGCTGGCAGCCAGCGCGGCCAGGTGCTCGACGATCTCCGGAGACGCGGTGTTGTCGATGCCATGGGCGACCGCCGTCGAGCTAAAGGTCAACTCTTCGAGGCTGAGGTGTGGGGAAAGCAGTTGCATGTCGCTCCTTACTTCACTGTCTGCGCATGGTTGAGGTGGCAAGCGGTTTCGATGGCCGTCAAGCGTTCGCCGTGGGCGTTGATCTCGGTCCACATCTGCGAGCGGCTTGTCTTCAGTTCGGTGACGTTGCTTTCCGTTGCCAGGGTCCGCGCTTCGATAGACCCTTTGAAGATTCCCCAGTAGAGCGCCTGTCCGATGAGGCCGGACAAGATGCCGACGACGCCGGTTAGGGCCACGATCCATGCGGTTGTTTCAGCGTTCACGCCTTACGCTCCTGAGGCCTTTGCCTTCATTCTCGGTCAGAAATTGGTGGTTTTTCGGCCCCCAAAGGCCGCGAAATGGCTAAATTACGCCAAAACTCCAGCGGGCAGCTTTGCGTCGGCGATGAGCTTGGCGAAGACAGCCTTCGAGATGTCGTCGCCGATGATCTTCCACAGATCCAGCACCGAGGCGTCACGGTAGATGACGGTCTCTTGCGCGCCGCTTGCCGGGTCGGTGAGAGTGAGCGTGAGCGTGCCGGTCCCGAGCGGCGCAAGGTCCGGAGTCGTCGCGATGTTGATATTGGTCAGTTGCAGCGATGAGATGCTGACCTGGTTGGCGAGTGTGCCGAAGGTCAAGGGCGTGGAGAGCGTGAAGGTGACAGCCATGGTTGCTCCTTAGAAAATGCGCTGGCAGATGATGGATGAGCCTGGGTAGAACTGGAAGGTCGCAGTCGAGAGTGAAGGTTGCATGTAGAACTGGATCGTGTGCGCGCCCGCTGAAAGGCCGGTCAGGATCATCACGAAGAAGTTCGAGACAGTCCCGCCAAGGTTGGGGTAGGTGATGAGCGCCTCTTGGTTGTAGACACCATCCACGTAGATGCAGACGTAACAGTCGGTGCCCACCGTTCCCGCCGTCTGAGCGCCCGACATGCTGCCAAAGAAGTTGTAGACATCGGCGGTCGATGAGGTGTTCAGACTGAAAGCCAGGCCGGGGATAAGGACGTGCGTCACGCCTGTTGCTGTGGCCGTCGAGCTTTCGTTCGCAATCGAGGTCAGAACGTGCGCGCTGGTGACGTTCGCGCCGGCCTCTTTCGGTTCGAGCGTGTTGAGGCAGAAACCGTCGGTGAAGTAGATGACGCCAGCGGTCAGGACGCCCGCCGTAATCATGTTGCCGGTGATGGCGCCAGCGCTGATCTTTGACGACGTGATCGAACCATCGACGATCAGCGACCCGGACGTCATCTCCTCGAACCGGACATTGCAGACATCCACGTATCCCGCCGACCCGGAGTAGTTAAGCAGGAAGTCTAAGCGAACAAACTTCACTCCACTCTGCCAGTCACTTGGCCCCCAGGTGTTGCTATATTCAGTCCACCCACTCAGCCCAGACAGCGACAGCGCAGACGGCTTGTAGGGGGCTCGGCCTCCATTCGTCGCGCAGGTGGAGCCGGAGTTGCTTAGGTACTGCTGCAAGTCGGCGTAGAGAAGGCCATTCGCGCTTGATGGCCTTGCCCAGAAGCGCACAATGTAGGTCTTGGTTATATCGATCGGATAGTAGTTCGCATCTTTCAAGATCGTCGGAGCCCCACTGGCGCTTCGTATCACCGTCGAACCGACCGGAGCATCCCCAGGCGTCTGGAAAGTGATGCTTCCGCTCTCCGCGAACCACACCGTTTGGTCTTGGATTTGTGGATCGACATTGATGCAAGCGCTGTATCCGCCAACGATGGCTAGCCTGTTGGCGGTCACGGCCCCAGCGGCGATGTTCGCCGCAGTCACCGCCGATGCTGCGAGAATCGACGTGGTCACCGCCCCAGCAGCAAGGGTTCCTGTCGTGACCGATCCGGCCGCAAGCTGTCCAGTGGTGACCTGCCCGAAGATGCCCGATGCGGCGTACTGCACTTGCACCCACGCCGTCCCAGCCGTGTTGACTTGGTAGGTGAGTTTGTCGGTAGTCAGGGCGAAATAGCCGGCGGGATAGCTGCTCGACGGGAGCGATGGGAGAGCGGTCGAGGCCCAGCTTACCTGGTGCGGCTGGCTGGCCAGCGTTGCGGCGGCTTGCGCGTTGGCTGCCTGGGTTGCAGCGTAGCTTTCGGCAGCGCTCTCGGCTGTACTGATGGCGCTGTTCATCTTGCTCGTGGCATCAGCCGCCGCCGCACTGATGGACGCTGCTTGCGCCGCCGCTGCCTGAGCCGCTGAGATGGCCGATTGAAGCGCCGTACGCTGTGTGGCAATGGCTGACCAGTCAGCCGATAGCAAGGTCTGGACGCCCATCCAAGGCCCGCTCATCGTGCCGTCCGGCCAGATCGTTGCCCAGTTCGCCGGCGCGCCGCTAAAGCCGGTAATTGTCGTGTTGATCGCAGCAACCGCGTTGTTGTACGCCGTCGCCGAACAGCCCCAGGTCGTCGCCAGCGAATCGAGCGAGGTCTTCATTGCGAGTTCTCCCGCGTACTGCTGCATGAGCGCGGCCTTGTAGGCGTTCGTGAGGTAGTTGGCGTTCGCCGGGCTGCTGCCTGGGTCAATGGGCGTTGTCGTCGGTATGAGGCTGATGGATGAGCCGGTTTCAGTCCAAGAGGAATCAGGCATAGATGGCCCTCACTGCCGCGTTGACGGTGCCCATGGTGACGGTTGGCGTCACGGGGATGGTGACCGAGAGAGTCGTCGGCCCCACCGTGACGATGTCGAAGAGGTAGTTTGCCGCTACCGTCGGGTCACTGCCCGTGAAGGCCACAACCTGAAAGCCGCCGCTCGGAGTTGGGAAGTTGCCCGGCCAGGTCCAGGTGATGGTGAGCCACACCTTGGCGGTCGTAGTTGCGCCGCCGCTGGCGGTGACCGTGATTCCATCGCTTGCCGATGCGCTTGCACCAGACCCGCTCCCGTTGGTTGCGCTCTGGGTCACCGTGACAACCGGTGGGGCCGGGAACATGGTGCCGACGGGCGTGTAGCTGTAGGCTGTGCAGGCGCTGAGGCTCTGCAAACCAGAACCCATGGCGTTGAAGCTCTGTAGCTTGACGTAGATCGTCTGGCCGATCAGCGCGGATTCGTAGGGCAGCTTGAAAATCGCATCGTCCAAGAACATGAAGCTGTTGCCGGAAGTGTGCGCGGCGATGGTCGAGCCGTAGCCGCCGCGCCGCAAGCTGCTGAGGTTGTAGGCGTTCGCGCCGGTCAGCGTGGCTGTGAGATAGGAGACGATCTCCGAGCCAATCAGGCAAGCCGTCGCGAAGGAATCGCGCCCGTTGGCGCTGGTGCTGTTCAGCGTCCCGAGGCTGGTGGCCAGGCTCACGGCCAGCGTGTCCGTTGTGTCAGGGTCAGCAGCCAGGGGCAGCGTTGCCGTGAGGGCACCGATGCGCGCCGATGCGTTGATGGTTCCAACCGGCGCCACGCCGTAGCTGTTGCCACCGTCGAGGCTCACCCAGACATTGCAGCCGCCCCAGAGCGTAGGGGTTCCGCATGCCCCTATCCAGATTTCCGGACCGCCTGATTCAGTCATGAGCGTAGGCGGCTCGAAGACGACAGCGCCCGAGACCGTCGGGGCCGGGCTTGTGGCTGGGGAGTTGCCGCCATTGTTCTGAGTCGTGTAGAGCGCAGACGTGCCGATGCCTAATGGCCACTCCTCAGCCGTGATGGTCAAGCCTTCCTCTTCGCTCGCCTCGTCTGGCATGTCAACCGAAACAATGCGGACGATCTTCCGATAGAGGCCGGTGATGGTGTCCGTCAGGGTCAGCAGGTCCATCGGCTCAAGCAATATCTTGTTCCACCCCACTTTGAAGGTGTAGGTGTTGCGAACAAACACGTTCCGCTGTGCCTTGATGGCGCTGATTTGCTTCGCGTGAGCGGCCCGCGTGATGAGGTGGAGCGTGAGCGGCGAATCCTGTTTCAGGCCGTTCAGGGACACGTCTGAAGGCTCCGGAGTGTCAACGATGCTCACGTTGTAGCTGTTTGTGCGGTCCCAGAACTCAACCGGCACGTCGTTCTTGATGTCCTGAGTGCTTGAGCGGCTGGGAATGATCGGGTCTGTGCCGGTGGGCTGGCCATCGTTGCCGACGGCCCCAAGGAAATCGTCATAGGTGAGGTCGTAGAGCGGCGTGGTGTTCGGCGTGTAGGTGACACCGTTGGCCGTGATGGGCGTGTCGCCGTAAGGAACGACGTTCAGCACCATGCCGGTTCCGCCGCCCGAGAGTTGCTGGCAGGTCCAGACCAGTTCGCTGTTTGTCGCGTCGAGGATCTGCTGAATGCAGGTTGCCGCATCGCTCTGGTCGGTCCAAGCCGGGCTGATGGCAAAGCCACAAGCGGTGCAGTAGGTTTGGAAGCTGGCCGCGCCGGTGACGAGATTGGCAATGCGAGAGGCGGCGAACCCGGCCCCGTAGTAGGGATTCGAGAGCGCGTCAACGATGACAGCCGACGGCTTGGCGTCATAGGCGCTCGGCCAGTTCGGATCCTGCTCGGTGCCGAGAAGCGCCTGAACCTCAAAGTTCCAGTTGGGTACCGTTCCGCCCGAACCGAGAGCGGCTTGAAGTACGCCGATATAAGCCGTTCCGCTGTAGCCGAGAGCGCGGCTGGGCCACTTGCTCTGCCACGGCCCCCAGGGCGCTTGCGGACGCGCGCCGGTCATCAGCGAGAGGCCGTAATAGCTGAGGGTGTAGCAGTCCTTGTCGCGCCAGACGCGCTGGACGCCAACGATGCCGGTTGAGCCGCCCTCGCAGAGAGCGAGGATCAAGTCTGACCAGTAGTTGTAGCCGGTTACGCCCCCGCCGCCGCCCTTGCCGCCCGAACTGGTGGCCTGGGACGTGAAGCCGGCATAGTCGATCATGTTCGAGGCAAGCAGTGTGCAGCCGTAGGCGAGGGCCTTGGGCTTGCCGTACATCGATGTCGAGACCTGGACGGACGCCAGCTTGACCGGGGTTTGCGCGTTCGAGCCGCCGCCGCCGAATAGACCGCCCATCTAGCTCCTCACCTTCGCCCAAGGCGACCAGATGCCGACGAACCGCTCGGCAAGGTCCTTGTTGGCTACCGCGTCATCGAGGATCACCATTCCGGCTGGCTGGTAGCTGTGCAGGATCACTGGCCACTCGATCACGATTGCGCCGTGCGCCGGGTTGCGACCGAACTGGTACATGGCAATGTCGCCGGGTTGGGGAGGGCCGTCGATCTTGGCCGCGAACCGTTCGACGATTTCGAGATAGACCGGCTCGTCGCGGTGCAGAAACCAGTCGTGGACGTACTCGCCGGGGTCAACGTGGGGCAGGACGCCCGCGGCCTCATAGACAGCCGCAAGGATCATGCCGCAATCGACCCCAGCGCCCTTGACGCGGGCGTGGTGTGCGTAGGGAGTCCGAACCCACGACAGCGCCTCGGTGACAACATCCTCGCGTTGCAGCATCACTTCGAGCGCGGTCATAGGCTGGTGCTCGTCGGGGGCACATAAGGGAAGCCCTGGTAGTTGTTCGAGTTCGAGTAACCAGCGCAAGCCGTCTTTGTGCGGGCGCAACCGGGGTAGATGGTGAAGGTGTCACCCGTTGCCGGGGTCTGAGGGAGTGGCACGGTCAGGACGGCCGTCCCGCTGGTGTAGCTGCTCACCGTGCGCCGCGAACCGGATGCAGCCCCGGAAGTCATCACCAGCACACCGAGAGCGTAGTAGCCGTTCGCCTTACCGACGATGCCCGTCGCGATGGCCGTTGACGTTGGGGTTCCTTGCGCGCTGCCGGCCGTCGTGAGGCTCGGCAAGCTGATGCCGCAACCAGAGTCACCAAAGCAGTTCGCGCAGCCAGGCTGGAAGAGAATCCGGGGCATCTGGTACTGCAAAAGCTCGAGGTCTGACTTGACGTGCAAGACAACCTGAGTCGAGGACGGGTCCACGCCCGCACAGTTGCCCTCGAACAGAACCACCGAACCCATGGACGTGTCGCCAGCGTAGGCAGAGAAGACACGCTCCACCCGCACCCGCGCCGCGTCGAAAGCGCCGTTGTGGGCTGCCAGGCTGATGTTCGTGCCCATGAGTTGAGCCGAGCCGCCGGCCATCAGCGTCAGGTCGAGAGTGTCGACTTCAGTCCCGCGGGCGTTCCGGATGGCTCCGCGCTTGACGAGAGGCTGGCCGCCCTGATCGATCGATGAGGTAAACAGGAGGCTGTTCAGGGTTAGCGGAATGTCGCCGTTCGTCCAGCGGTAGATGCCGCCCGATTGGAGCGTGATGGTGTAGCAGTCGGCCATCGTGAACTGTGCGTTCGAGTTCAGATAGGCAATCAGGGCTGGGGTGGCGTATTTCATTTGAGGGTGATCACCTTGACCGTTCCGCCGTCCCAGGCCAGTTGCATGAAGCGCTTGAAGGTCATGGTGTCGTCGTCAAACCGGCAGATGCGGGCGAACTGGCCGGTCCAGGTGATCGGCAGACCGTTGGCCGGGGCCGTCGTGAAGGTCACCACGCCGGTTGTGGCGTTGTAGCTCACCCCGGAAGTCTGAAGGACACCGTTGACGTAGATCGCCGCGGACTGGATGATTCCCGCCGAATAGCCCTCGTTGTCGACCAGTTGGAAGACGGTCTGCGCGCCGGTACCTGTGCCGAACGGGCAGGCTGTCGGGCTTCCGTTTACCGGGTCGATGAAGTAGAAGGAGTCCCACTTGCCCCGCATGGTGTTGAAGAAACTGGCAAGCTGGAGGAGTTCGTCAGAGAGCGTCTTGGCGCTGAAACCGGACTGACGGACGAAGTTCAGCGTCCACTCGTAGGACCAGCGTGGCCGGGTCCAGAAGGTTGCGCGCTGCTCGGTGCCGCTGGCGCCGGTCTGGATCAGCGTCGAGAACATCGACACGCGGTCAACCTCGATGTCCAAGCCCTTGAGTCCGGATGGGAAAAGCAAAGTGCTCATGTCGATGCCCTCTGTGTCGTTTTAGCCGCTAAGTGTGGCCGTTCAGACACAGTTTAAGGCGAAATCAGGGCAAGAAACCGCCTCGGGGAGCGGCGAAAGGCTGGAATGTGGGGATGCTGGTCAGTTGGGTTTGCGGTCGGGGTCCGGGGCCGGGGTTATGATCGTGGTCACCGTTTTCCCTTCGGATGGCTTCGGAGGATCAAACTTCGCGTCCATCTCCTGAACCTTTTTATCCATGCGTGTGTCTGGAATCGGGATCGCGGCCAACGTGCGCTTCTGTTCGGCAAGCTCCTCTTTGTCGCTTTCCCATCGATGTATCAGTTCGGTGATTGCATCGCCCGCAGATTTTCCTTCTGACTCCGGAGCCTGTTCGCGCCTCATTGCTTCCTTAACGGCAGCGCGGGAGACGCGGACATCGAACAACTCGCGTTCAAGTTGTTTTTCGCGCTTTTCGAGCGAAAGGTCAACACCGAAAAGTTGGCTGAGGATGGACACCTTGCGAGGCGTCATGGTCAGTTCTTCGCCTGTTTGTGGGTTGCGCGTCTCGTCTCAGCGTCCTCAATCGACCGGCGAAAACCTGGTTGAATCTTCTCCATTTCGTCGATTAACCTCTCCTGCTCGGCGGAGCCCGCGGGAGCGGCCTGGATAAGCCGCGAGAGCCGCAGGAACTCATCCGTGTTCGCTAGTACCCGCTTCGTTTCCTGAGAGCGCCTGTCCGCCTCTCGAATGGGCGCATTGATCCAATAGTTCACGCCAAAGCCGATGGCGACAAGTACCGCGAGGACTACAAGAATGAGGATGCCCACGGATTTGCTCTGGCTGCCGGCTAGAGCGGAAGCCTGTTCGGGCGGCTGAATCTCTGCTTTCATGACACCCATGATAGCGCGGCTGCTTTCGCGGCGTTTTGAACCCATACAACAAGCCGGAAATATTCTTTCATGTTTGCACTGGAAACAGGGCAATCTAACTGCGCCGGTTCTTCATTGCCTCTTTAATTGTCGCCATGATATTTCCTTGGTTCTGCTGGAAGAACGCCTTTGAATCAACTCCGCCGTGGATATGAAGGTGCATGTCGCCGCCGCTTCCCCCGATTCCCCCTCCCGCAATGACGCTGCGAAGTGGATTGGCGATGCTTGCGGGCAAGATCATTTCTTGCTTATGGATCTGGGCGAGCATGTCAGACGGAACGTTATCCCATCCACCCGCCGCAGAGGCCAATGGGGCCATAGCCATCACAGTGGCGTAGGACGCGGCGGCGGCGGCGGGCGCTGCGGGTGGTCCAACAATCGGAATTGCCGCAATACTGGCAAATGTCGCTGCAGAAGCTACGGCGGCGAGGCTAGCAATCGCGGCGGCGTTCGTCAAATCCCCGGCTACCGTCGTCGCCGTGTCAGCAGTCGTCTCCGCAGTAGCGCGGGCTGTTGTTCCCGTTGCCGTGGCGGCGGTCTTCGATGACTCCCCGAAAAGATGCTTAACCATGGATGCGATGCTGTGGGCCTCATCTTTAAGCCCCGCAGTTGCGGCCATCATTGATCTCGATGCCGTTCCTGTCCCTGTGGCGGCCGTCTTAAGATACTCAGACGCGATGTGGCGTGCTGTGGTTTGGAGAAGCATCTTGAGAGCAGAATTAAGGGCTGAGTCCATGGCTGAACTAAACGCCTTGCTCCAAGTCTGTGTCCCATCAATAAGGCCCCTCGTCATGGAGGAGAAATCCCGGGCTATCCTGTCGGCTGTCCTCTTCGCGTCGGATTCTTGCTTGTCCAACGCCTTTTTAGCTGCTGCTTCTTCCCTATCCCACTCCTTCTCTATGGCCGCGAATGTGGCGTCTTCGGCTTGCTTGGTAGCTTCCAGCTTTTTTGCCAGAGCGGCCTTGTACTGCTCGGTGTCAGCGCCATAGATGGTGGAGATCCTTGCAAACTCGTTCGTCGCAAGTTCGATACGTTCCGCGCTGCCCTCTTTGGCTGCGCTATAGTTGCGCGCCGCGTCTTTTTCAAGGTCCGCTTCGCTTTTCTTCCCTTGCTCTTCTTTGAGTTTTGCAATCTCCCGGTCCAGCGCGATAGCCATCTGAGAGCCAGTGACGGCACAATCGCGCTTCTCCTGCCAGAACTTGATTTCAGCGGCTATGGACCAGGTGAACCAGTTCTGCTCCTCGTCTTTCTTGTCCTCAAGCTCCTTTTTGAATTCCGCCATATAAGCGGAAGATTCATCCTTTGGCGCGGCGTCCGCTCCACCCTTAGCTGCCTTGGGTGCTTTCGGTGCCTTCGGGTCCGTGTCCCGACCGAGTGTCTGGAGTTTCTTAAGTTCCTCAAGGTAGCTATCTAAGTCCTTCTTTTGCTTTTCGATGGACTCATGAACGTTACCAGCCCGCTTGTCCCAGAGGTACGCCCAAAGGCCGCCAAAGCCCCCCATCTTCGCCATGTTGTCGGATTCAAACCGCAACTGCGCTTCTTGCGCGGCAAGCGCCGTCAGTGTCGCTTTGGCTACATCGATCTCCCCCTGGACCTCCTTCTGCCGAGCCTCATTCGCCAGTTTGATTGCATCCGCGATGCTTCGCTCGTGGCCGTCCTCGGCAATCAGGTACTTGATGAAATCCGGGTAGATGAGGCACAACTGCTCAATAATGATCTTCTTGCGGCCTTCGGCCTCCGCGTGGGCTTCGGAGTCGGGTGCAAGTTTTTGCAGCGCCGCATCGTTTTCGAGAAGCTGCGTTGTGAGGGTTTTGTATCGGTCAACATTCTCGCCAAGTGCCACGCCGCTATCATGCGCTGCCTTTTCCGCCGCATGGCCAAACTCAATGACCTTCTCGACGCCCTTGGCAATCCACTCGACCATCTCCATGATGGCCAGAGGCGCAAAGGCCATTGACAAAGCCTGGCCGACGCCGGGGAGCGTGGAGACGAATCCCCCCACCGCCCGGTTCATCCCCAGCATGTGGGCAGCGTGGCGGGCCTCGGTTCGCGAGAAGTCGCCCTCCATGCTCTCCGCTGCCCGTTCCGACGCGTTCGTCATGCTTGCGAAGGCCTCGGTAGTTGACCCCTCGACCCCAGTGAAAGACGAGGCCATCGCGTCGGTGGACTCTTTTACCCCTGCCGTGGCGGCATTGAGCCCCGCCGTGAGCCCTGCGATGTTGGCGGTGATTTGTACACTGATCTCGCCCGCGTCGTCTGCCATGGAGCCTCCTAGAATCCGACGATTCCGGCCGCAAGTTCAGCCTCGCTCGTCGGGGTTACTGCCCTGTCTTCTTTGTCGCCGTAGAGGTACGCCTTGACCATCACATGAACGGGAGGATGCTTTCCCCAGTAGCTCAGCAGGTCAAGCACGGCGGGCCAGGGTGTTTCGTCAATCTGAACCGATGTCCAGCCCGTCGCCGTGGCAATGAGGCTGTAAAGCTCGCCCCAACTTAACGGCTCTTTTTCTTGGCCGGGGCGGTCACTTCCCCCGGTTCGTCGCCGCCTGTGCGCGTGAAGCTCAGGAACTCATTGAAGAGCGCGGTGACCTGCCAGTCGGTCAGAGAGTCAAGCTCGGCAGCGGTGAAGTCCGGATATTTGCGCTGAATGGTCGCAACAAGGATTTCCGCGTTCTCGCGCTCGATTTCCCGGCGGGCTTCGTTCAGTTTGAACGCCAGATCGACTGTGGCCGCGCCCTTCTCGGCTTCCTTGGCGCTGTGGTAGAGCTCACCCATGCGCTTGATGAGCGGGTCGATTTGGTTGCGCATCTGGCCACTGTTGAAGGGGATCAGGTTGTACTTCTTTCCATTGATTTCGACGGTGCTCATGCTTTCGGCCTCCATGGCTGAGATGGGAACGCGCCGCCCTCTCAGACGGCGCATCTGGGTTAGGAGTTGGTGTAGACGTTGATGACGTTGTTCAGCGTGTCGGTGAAGGCCTGGAACTCAAGATCGACTTCGGTGTAATCGTCCTGCTTGCCCGCCAGAGACAGCTTCGGAAAGACGACCGCCCACAGCTTGTAACCGAACTGTTTGCCGCCGTAAGTGTTGAAGGCGTTGAGTTGGAAGACAGTGGCAGCGCCCATCAGGACGTTGTTCAGATCGATGTTGTTACCGGTCACCATCGTGTAGGTGTAATACAAGCCCACCTGGTGCGTGGTGTCGGCAGCGGCGAAGGTGTAGACGCCGGCGGCAGAGACGGAATACTGACCAGTAGCCGGAGCGCTGGCCACAACAGACAGCCACTTTCCAGCGGTGTAGTCATACACGCCGCCGTCCTGTACGAATGTTGCGCCGTTGAGGGCGGTGACCTGGTACGGGGTGGTGGGGATGTTGCTGATTTCGTTGTTGGCCGCGGCGGTCTGCCCGGTGCTGGTGGTCGAACCCGCCAGAATGGCAGCAATGAGCCCAGCCTGAATGCGGCCAGACTTCGCCTTTCCGGTGATCTTGCCCTTGCCCAGAGCAACGTCCTCGGGGAAGGCATAGGAGCCGATGAGTTCCTTCACATCGCGGCTGATGTCGATGGAGATGTCTTTCAGGGTGCCGACGTTGACGGGAGTGGGATTTGCGCCGGGCGGGACGATGAACAGTTGGCCGACGCCGAAGTTGTACTGAGCCACGGTGGTACTCGCTTTCTGGCGTGGTCCTCAGTCGGCCTCTGAAGACACCCCGGTTGATGGTTAGAGAATCGCGGCCAGACGAACCTTGAGGGCTTCCTTGGCTGCGTAGAGCTTGTTGTGTGCTTCGGTGTCCAAGACGCTGTTCAGGTTCCCGCGCAGATCGTTGAACCACGTCTCGATTTCGGTTACCCACTTGGCCGGTTCGGCTGCGGAAGTTGCGGTCTGTTCGTCCATCAAGCGCCTCCTTTTAGGCGGTCGTTACGATCTCCAGGGGAACTTCAACGATGCCCTGGGTTTGGAAAAGTCCCTCATCCTTGACCACGGTCCCGAAGATGCGGCAAGAGGACACGAGGCCCCCGAGCGTGGTGTGTGGCGCTTGCCCGTCGTTGGCGAACGGTCCCATCTGCGCAGCCTCACCCGCCGTCAGTTCCAAGGCCGCTTCAATCGCAGTGATGAGCGTGTTCTGGAGTGTGCTTGGCGCGGCCATCGGGTCAGCATCATGTCGGGTGTAGATCACCAGCTTGGGATGCAGGGCCCACACGGTGGGCTGGCGCCGGTCACCGCTGGCCGTCTCATCACCAGCGGCAAGAAAGAGCGCGGGCTGCATCTCGGGCGGCGTGTCCGAGTAACCAGACCAGATGCGTGAGCAGGGCGCTGCAAACCCGGTCACAGCGCCAAGGCGCGCATTCAGCGCAACGAAGATCGCTTCACGGTTCAGGGCCATCAAGAGCCTCCCATCGCACCAGCCAGCCGGGCGCGAATGTCGTCTTTCATGTCGGCCAGGGCCGGGGTGAGAAATGGTCGGGCGTCTTCGTGCTTTGTGCCCGGCGGGTGCTTGGCGAAGTACTTTACCTTTGCCAGATCGGTCATACTGCCAGGGCCGAGCCGCGGGCCCACCGACGGACCGCCCCGCGCACCCGCGCCGATCTTGCGGTCAAAGCCCTTTTCCCAGTAAGCGCCGTAGGGTACGTTCGTGCCTACACTGCTGCTGAAGCTGTTGCCATCCTCGCTCGGCTTGTCATTGATAGACCCCCAGAGGAGGCCCGTCTTGCCGACGCCTAGATGACCAGGGCGTGGTCCGTTGAGGTACTTGGAAACCACCAGGTTGTGAAGGGCGACTCCAAGCGCGTTGACGGTCGCACGGACACGGTTTCTGCGCGCCACGCTGATCTGTGCAAGTTTGGCGACAACAAGCTCCGAACCGACGATCTGGCCGACAATCAGCGGGTCGCTCATCCCACGACCTTTTTCCAGTTCGTCAAGCTGTCCAGCGCCCATTTCGGGATAGACAACTGCGAGAACGAAACCGTCTCAGCGCCGCCCATGCTCTTACTGATTTGCCCTATCCGCGAGCTTTCGCTGTAGCCCCAGGCGACGATGCGGCAAGCAACATGCTCAAGGTCGAACGGGACAGTGGCGAACCCGGCGGTGTACTTCAAAACCACGTTCATGAAGTCGCGCCGGAAGGTGGGAGCGCCGAAGGAGAAGCCGCCCATGGCTGAAACCGAGTTGGTCAGGCTGATGGTTCGCCGGCCATCGCAGACGGCGTACTGAGTCACGTCGATTGCGTCAACCGTGACCTGGGTGATGGCCGTAACCGGGTAATTGGCGGTCATGATCTGCCGGCCGCCAGTGCCGTTCAGGATCTCGGTGTAGGAGGCCTGAAGGATGTCCCGGTTCAGGTTCGACTTGATCCACGCACTAACGGCGGTGATGATCGGAGACAGTTTGTCATCCACCGTGTTGGCGGTGGTTCCGAGGTACGTCTTCACGCTGTCGAGCGTGGTCAAGTCGCCTGGATCGGGATAGGTCATTACTGCTCCGTTTCAGCTTCCGCACAGATCGCATCAGCCTCAGCCTTGCGGGCCTCTGCAACGGCCTTGATGAGTGCTGGACGTGCCAGTGTGGCGTCAAGCCCAAGCCGGGTAGCCTCAGCCGCCAGAACGTCATTGGTCCACTTTGCCGGGTTGCCGGTGAGGGCCACGACGGGAGCCGCATCAGCCTCAGCCTTGGGGGCCAGTGTGGTGAAGCCCATGCACTGCAAGGCCTCAAGCGCCTCTTGAGGAACATCGAAAGCGCCGGTTGCATCCGGCTCGTAGTTCACGCCGTCGAAGCTGCATCCGGTGGCGTCCGCGTGATAAATCAACATGCTGTTGCTCCTTTGAGCGATGCTGGAATGGACAGGACTGGATGGCTTGCGCGCACCATGAGACGGATTTCAGCGATGATCTCTTGCGCTTTCTTCTGAGCAGCGGCAAAGTCCTGGACCCTGCCGAATGCGTCGTAGTTTGATCCGCTCACTGGGTCACTCCCTGCGAAATGGGGCACAGCAGCCTTGGCCACCATGCCCCACGGTTGAGCCTCTGAATTAGCCGGCGGTGATGTTGTTGATTACGCCGATGGCGAAGGGAGCGTAGACGGCGAGAACTTCCTCGGCATAGACGCCCACTTCCTCACGCCTGGTGCGCATCGGCCAATCGAGTTCGTAGTAGTCGGCGCGGGTTTTGACCGCGGCGACGTTCGGAACTTCGCTGGACTGGTACTGCGCGGGCAAGTCTTCGGCATAGCCCAAGATCGTTCCTGCGGGCATCTTGGGGTGAATCTTGATCGGGATTTCGCGCCCGCCGTTGAGGGCGAACGGGTTGAAGTAGCTCTTGATGACGCCGTTGGCGACGATGGCAAAGCCCTGGTCGTCGTTGGTGTAGCGGAGCAGCGGGGCAGACGAGCCGTTCAGGACGCGCGATGCGATGTCCTTCGCCTGTTGGGCGTTGACATAGAGCACCGAGGGGCTGACCTGAGTCGCGTTGAACATGGCCAGGAGCAAGCTGTCGATCTCGTTCACGTTGCCGCGCCCGCCAGTAGTGAGCAGAGCGCCGTTGGTGAGAGGCTGCCAGATCGCGCCCGAGGTCGAGTTCAGAGCAGCCGACGCCAGCCCGTCAAAGGCCAGGTTGGGGTTCGCGCTGTAGTCAGCAGCGGTGAGAGCCGAGGCGAGTTGGTTGGTGGCGTTCAGCGGGGCCGAGAAGGTCACGGTTGCCACGTTGGTGATGGTCTGCAACCGCTCCGCGCCCACCGCGCCCGCGAACCACGCATAGCCAGCCGCGCCACGAACCGGGGCGACCGACGCGGTCAAAATCTGACCGAGGGTGATGGCCTGGGTTGCGCTTGCGGATGCCTGACCGACGCCGCCATTCAGGGTGAAGGTCAACCCGTCCATGCCGGTGATGGTCTTGGTCTGGACAAGGCCAGCCGCAATCGACTGCTGCTGAATGCCCTCGTAGGTCAGGGGTACGCAGATGACCGAATAGGTCAGAGCGGGCAGCGTGGCGCCAGAACCGGAAGCGGCCAGCGTGGCAGTCGGGCAGGTTCCGAGGTTGACGGACGCATTGCCGAACAGCAGCGCGTTCTCTTCCTTCAGCATCATGCCCTGAAGCAAACGAAGCACCATGCGGGCCTTCACATCCTCGAAGCCCTTTCCGGCGTTCATCGCTTCACGGGTGACGTAGTCTTCCTCACCTAGCGTCACGTAGCTTGCGGCCTTGGCTGCCGTGGTGTAGCTCGTGTTGGCAGAGCGCTGACCCTCGGGAACCCATCCCATGCCAGAGAAGCCAGAGCCCAGTAGCGCGGAAACAACCTTCCAGTTGGTCGCCGGGCCGGTTCCACCGCCGATGCGGGGCAGAGCGTTGCGGATGGGCGTTGCCACCGGGTAAAGGTTCTTGGCGGGTGCCTGAAGGTCATACGCGGTGAGCCCGGTGGCTACCGTGATGGCCTTCTGAATGGTGTCGTCTGCGGGCGAACTGAGGGCCTTTTTTACGAGGTCCAGCGTTTCTTGCATGCTCATGTTTCGTAGCCTCCTCGGCTGGTTTCCCTCGCTTTTAGGCGCGGGGTTGGATGGTTACGCCGCCGGACTTGTGAATCTTCCTGATTGCGTCCAGCGGGTCACTGGGTTCGGCCTCCACACCCGCGTCTGCCTTGCTTACACTGTCGTCACTGCCTTTCTCGACAACCCTGAGAAAGCCCTTCGCCTTCATGCCCTTCACGATCTCGTCAAGCTCGGCCTCGTGTTTCGCGGCATCGCTTTGGAGCTTCGCAACTTCGTCCTTTAGGCCGTCCCGCTCGGTGCTGAGCTTCGAGACCTCGTCAGTCAACCCGGCAACCTTGGCCACTGAGTCTTCGCCATCGACGGCCGTCTCGCCCTTGGCTGAATCGTCATAGCCGCTGGCCTTCATGCAGTCAGCCGCCTTCTGGATGTGGTCATGGGCTTCGGCTAGCTTGCCCTTGGTGGCCGCTGAGAACTTCGCGCCCTTCTTTTCGACCGCATCAGCGCCCTTTGCTGTGTCGGCCAGGGCAATAACCTCGACAACCGGGGCAGGATCGGGCGGCGCCAGCGATGCCAGCAGTTCGCTCGTCTCCTCTTCGGTCATGGCCTTGAGGATTTCCGCCCCCGATGCCAGCCAGGCGCGCATCTGAGCCGGAAGCGGTGAATTGTCGCCCTCGTACTGCGCTTCGTAGTTGGCGTCCTGAGCCTGATAGCCCAGAGAGGCAAGCAACTCGGCAAACCGGGAGACGCCATACAGGCCTTTCTTTACCGTGTCGGCATCGGTTCCAACCGCAAGAACCTTGACCGCCGTATCGGTGGCCGCTTCGACCGTGGCATCAGCCGCGGCGGTAGTCACTTCTGTTTCAACTTCCACGTCGTCTCCTTCGTCGCCGTCCAACTTGACAACCTCGGTCACGTCGCAGTCAGGATTCGCGCCGATGTCTACCAGCGAAACCTCACGCAACTTCAACTTGTGAATGATTTTGCGGTCGTTGGCATCGCGCCCGCCCGGTGGGACATTGCCCTGAATCGAGAACATCTTCAGAACGCCGGTATCGACCTTGAGGACCGTGACCGGGTCAACGACATGCGCGGTGATGTGCGTAACGTCGTTGTCGTCCACGTACATCTCAGTGGTTACGCCGGCGGCCTTGGTGACGTCGTGCATCTCGCGAACCGCCCGGCGCTTTTCCATGTAGTCAGGGATGGCACCGCGCAGACAGTCGCCAGTGAACGATTCCCCGTCTGAGTCCTTGGTCGGGGTGCTGGCGATGCCGGAAACCATGCGGGTTCCGTCGCCCATGTCCTCAACTTTGGTGATCTGGCCGAACATCCGAGCCTTCGCCATGTGTCCTCTTTTTGCCTCATCTTGTGGCTAAACAGACACAGTATAGAGCGGAAAAGGGCAAGGAAAACCCCGCCAGATTCAGCGGGGTAAGAAAAATCAGCATTCAGGAGACTCGCGTGTGGTGATTATATGAGCCAAAAAGGCTCAAGGTTCGGAGGTCGTTGGCGCGAGTGCCAATAATCCCGCGATTTCTTCCCGATGGTTTGCCGGGATGTCGAGCGCGTGGTTCATCATGAGGCGGTTCACGGCTGCGGTGAAGGCTTCGACCCAGTCATACGTCTTGTTGCAGACCGTGTGGCCGGTGCCTGAACACATGTGGAGCGGACAGGAGCCGTCCCGAATCAGCGTAATCATTGGCTCTTCTTTCTGTTAGGCGAGTGCAACGCTCTTCAGTGTCCCGCCGTCGTTGTAGTACAGCTTCACCGTGCCGTCACTGGTGTTCTTCCAGACCTCAGCCACGCCGGCCGGGATGTTGACGGTCGTCGGTGCACCAGCCGCGCTCTTGACGTTGACGATCTCCAGCCCGCTTTGCTCTGCCAGGCCGACAAGCGCGGTCGGGATGACGTAGACGCCGTTCGTCGGCTTGTAATCGGTGCCGTTGATGTGAATGCAGCCCGCCGCCGGGCCGAGCATGTTGGTCGTTGCAACCGCCATGGTTCCTCCAGTTGGGCTGGTGTAGCCCGGTTATTGGTCGCCTTCCGTGGCGGCGTCGATTTCCTCTTGGGTCATGACCTCGGCGGTTTCCGTGCACCTGTCGTTTGGGTGGATACCTTCGCCGGGGAAGTCCTCACCGTCAAAGCACTCATCGAGCCCCACGACAGTTCCGTTGAGGACGGCGCATTCTGGGCAGCAGTTCGCGTCCGCAATCCATCGTCTACCCTTCACGACGCCGCTTTCCGTCCACCCTTGGATGTTCCCTACACGGTCAGCAATGTTGACCTCGGTTCGGGCAATCATGTCCACGCGATAGTCACTAAAGCCGGTGTAGTCCTGAATCGACTCGGCCAGTTCGTCGCTGGTGACACCTGTCTTGAGCGCCGCATCGACTAACTCATTCAGGCCGGCGCGGGTGGTCTCATTGATCTGTGTCACCAGATCGGCGGCGTGATCCTTCGCCCAGGCGATGGCCTTCTCGTTGGCTTGAGACAGCATCGAATCAAGCGCGGTGTCGAACTCTTCCCCGGTTGGGCTGCTGAAAAGGTGAGCGACTTGGTCCAGGCCTTCGCTGGCGCCGTCGAGCGCCATAGCCTCAAGAACATCATCGATGTCGCCTTCGAGCTTCGACAGCGCGGCGAGATTGATGATGTTCTTGAACGGGTCGCTGTTGGTGGCCTTGGCAACCTTGCCCAGCACATCGGCGGCAATCTTGACGGCCGCTTTCTTCTGTGCGGCGAACGACTTCCGCATGATGCCGGTGAGCGCCTTGCGGGCCTTGACTACGGCTGGACGCTCACGGTCAATGGGCGTCAGGGTATCCGAACGCTTTTTTTTTTGAACCGCGCCAGTCTTGGCCGCGGGCGCTTTCTTGCCGGGTTTGATTGCCGGGGGTGGCTGGGAGGCCGACTCGTCAACCGCCCCCGGTTTGCCGCCGGGTTGGTTTGCTCCCGGCAACGTCGGTGCTACAGGTGGAGGCGGGGAGAGCTCGTCTTTCTGCTCATCCGACAGCGGATCCATCCCATAGCCCATATCGCGCACTTCGTCAGGCGTCATCCACGGCTTTGAGCCGCCGCCCCCGAGTGCGATCTGATAGACCTGCGCTTTGATGAGCGGGTCTGTAATCTCTTCGTCCTGCCATGCGAACTGCAGATCACCCATGCCGTAGCAGCGGCGAAGAATCGCGTCCATCAGGCTCTTGAACCACAGTTTGCGCGGCTCGATGCCTTCCTCTTGGGCCGTTTCCTTGGCCGTCTGAGCGGTTGCCCGGTTCTGTTGCTTCACCAGCGCCTGGGGCGAGACAGAGAAACACCAGCAGATGATGCGCGCCAGCCACTCGTCAATCGGGTCATTCAGGCTCGGCTCTTTGGTGGCCTGATACTTCGTGCCACTCGGAACCCAGCGCCCATGACGACGTGTAGCCGTCTGGCCGGTCATGACGATGTCCCACGAGGTCTGGAAGTCGAGCACCTGGTCGGGGTTCATTCCCGGCGGCGCTTCGAGCAGTGCATCGGGAATCGTGCCGTCGGTGTAGAACT